>Cebus_capucinus_imitator_PRJNA485217_SSR098__coassemble_1608_pt1 | contig 53347 bp, 47 predicted proteins | sample Cebus_capucinus_imitator_PRJNA485217_SSR098__metabat2_high_PE_006 | metagenome-assembled genome bin Cebus_capucinus_imitator_PRJNA485217_SSR098
ACCTTTAAGGCGGTGCGGGACACCGGCAAGGATTCGCACGTGGCTCTCTGCTGCGCACCAAGGATATGTTCAGGCGTCCCGCTGCCGCATAGGCACGGGGCGTCTTTTCTTTGCGAAGGGAGTCACATGGAACAGCTCGAGCCCAAGGCAACCATCATGGACAAGGCGGGGATGGCTAGGGCCCTCACGCGCATTGCCCATGAGGTGATCGAGAACAACGAGGGGGCAGCCAACATCGCGCTCGTGGGCATCGTTCGTCGCGGAGCCAACATTGCCGAGGCGCTGGCCACAGAGATCGAGGCCATCGAGGGGGTGCGCCCGCCCGTCGGCAAGCTCGACATCAGCTTCTATCGTGACGACGTGAGCCGTCACGTGGCGCCCATCATCCACAAGACCGAGATCATGTTTAACGTTGACGGCAAGGACATCATCCTTGTTGATGACGTGCTCTACTCCGGGCGCACGGTTCGCTCGGCGCTCGACGCGCTGATGGACTTGGGACGACCGGCCACTATCCAGCTCGCCGTCATGGTCGACCGCGGCCACCGCGAGCTTCCCATCCGCGCAGACTACGTGGGCAAGAACGTGCCCAGCTCCCACGAGGAGGACGTGCGCGTATTCGTCGACTCCCTTGACGGCCGCGATGCCGTTGAGATTTGGGATATTGAGACCGAAAAGCAGGCCATTGCCAACAAGGAGGTTGGTGCCTAGTGCTCTCCGTCCGCCATCTCATCAATACGACCGACCTAACGGCTGATGACATCACGCAGATCCTCGACACGGCCAAGACCTTTGAGGAGGTCAACCAGCGCTCCATCAAGAAGGTTCCGGCGCTGCGCGGAAAGACCGTGGTGAACCTCTTCCTCGAGGCCTCCACGCGAACCCGCTCCTCCTTCGAGATCGCCGAGAAGCGCTTGTCCGCAGACTCGCTCAACGTGCAGGGCTCCAGCTCGAGCGTCTCCAAGGGCGAGTGCCTTGAAGACACCATCAAGACGCTCGACTCCTATGGCATCGACATGTTCGTGTGCCGCGCCCGCAACGCCGGAACCGCTCGTCTCATCACCGAGTACACCGACGCCCACGTCATCAACGCCGGCGACGGCAAGCACGCCCACCCCACCCAGGCCATGCTCGACCTCTATACTATGCGCGAGCACTTTGGTCACCTCGACGGCCTTAAGGTCGCCATCGTGGGCGACCTGCTTCACAGCCGCGTGGTGGGCTCCTTGGCCCCTGCCCTCAAGACCATGGGTGCCGACGTCACCCTCGTGGGCCCGCCCACCTTCCAGCTGCCCGAGCCCGAGGTCTTTGGCTGCGCGGAGACCTACGACTTTGACTCGGTGATCGAGGACGCTGACGTGGTGTACATGCTGCGCGTGCAGCTCGAGCGCATGGAGGGTGCCACCATCCCCTCCAAGCGCGAGTACAACCGCCTGTGGGGCCTCAACGCCGAGCGCCACGCCCGCATGAAGCCGGGCGCCATGGTGTGCCACCCCGGCCCCATGAACCGCGGCATGGAGATCGACTCCATCCCGGCCGACGCCACCAACTCCTATGTGACCCGCCAGGTTGCCGCGGGTCTGTATACGCGCATGGCCGCCATGTACCTGCTCCTGGGAGGGGAAGAGAATGCTACTGATTAAGGGTGCCCACGTCGTAGACCCGCAGGTTGAGCTCGACGGTGTGGCCGACGTCTTGGTGGACGGCGAGCGCATCGTCGAGGTTGGCGCCTCGCTCGAGGCCCCCGCAGGCGCCGAGGTCATTGATGCTGCTGGCAAGTACCTCGTGCCCGGCCTCACCGATATCCACGTGCACTTCCGAGACCCTGGCTATGAGTACAAGGAGACCATCGAGACGGGCTCTGCGGCGGCTGCCATGGGCGGCTTCACCGACGTTGCCACCATGCCCAACACCAACCCCGTGACCGACACGGGCGAGGGCGTGCGCTACCAGATCGCCAAGGGCGATGCCTGCGGCAAGGTGCACGTGCGCCCCATCGGCGCCTGCACGCGCGGCGAGAAGGGCGAGGCCCTGGCCGAGATCGGCGACATGGTGGCCGAGGGTGCCTGCATGTTCTCCGACGACGGCCACGGCGTCCAGAGCGCCGGCATGCTCCGCACCGTCATGGACTACGTGCGTCAGTTTGACAAGGTCGTCGCCTGTCACTGCGAGGTCGAGTCGCTCTCTGCCCACGGCCAGGTGAACGAAGGCCGCGCGAGCACGCGTCTGGGCCTTGCCGGCTGGCCTGCCGCCGGCGAGGAGGTGGAGATTGCCCGCGACATCGACCTGTGCCGTCTCACGGGCTGTGCCCTGCACATCTGCCACATCTCCACCGCCCGTGGCGCCGAGCTCGTGCGCGCCGCCAAGGCCGAGGGCCTGCCCGTCACGGCCGAGGTGTGCCCTCACCACCTCTTCTTGGACGAGGAGGCGCTCGACGACACCTACAACACCTGCCTCAAGATGAACCCGCCCCTGCGCACCCCGGCTGACGCCCAGGCGCTGTGCGAGGCTGTCATCGACGGCACGGTTGACTGCATCGTCACCGACCATGCCCCCCACGCCCAGCACGAGAAGGAGTGCGAGTTCGAGATTGCCCCGTTTGGCGTGGTTGGCCTTGAGACGAGCCTTCCGCTCGTGCTCACCCACCTCGTGAGCACCGGCAAGATGAGCTGGAGCCGCCTGGTTGAGGCCATGGCCATCCGTCCGCGCCAGATCGCGCGCCTTGACGCCGTGAAGATCGCCGCGGGTTCCGTGGCAGATATCACCCTCATCGACCCCGAGCTTGAGTTTGAGGTTACACCGGAGTCCTTTGCCGGCAAGCAGCACAACTCCGCCTTCATGGGCGCCAAGCTCCGTGGCCGCGCCACCGATACCTTCGTCGCCGGTTCTCACGTGCTGCGCTCGGGCAAGCTCGCCTAAAGACGTTCTCTCGAAAGGAGCGTTATGCCTATCCCGACACCCCCCGCGGCCCGCGTGCACGACTTCACCGTCGTTGCCAACGAGCCCGTTGCCGAAGGGGTCTTCAAGCTCACCATCAAGGCGCCGCGCCTGGCGGCAGCGCTCAAGCCCGGCCAGTTCATGAGCTTCGCCGTTCCCGGTGACGCCACGCAGCTCATTCGTGTGCCGGTCTCGTTCTCCAAGGCAGATGCCTGTGCGGGCACCGTTGAGACCTACATCGCCGTCGTGGGTGACGGCACCCGCAGGCTCTCCCAGATGCAGCCCGGATCCGGCTCCACCGTGCTGGGCCCCGGCGGAGCCGGCTGGCGCCTCCAGGGCTCGCCCAAGCGCGTGCTCGTGGTTGCCGGCGGCATCGGCATTACGCCGATCATCGCCGCGGCCTCCATGGCAGAGGAAGCCGGCGTGGCGCACGACGCCGTGGTGGGCGCGCTCACCGCTGCCAAGATCTGCGGCACCGACGAGCTGGCGGCGGCCGGCTGCGGCGAGGTTCGCGTCACCACCGACGACGGCACGGCCGGCACCAAGGGCTTTGTCACGGCCGAGGTCGAGCCCATGCTCGCCTCCGGTGCGTACGACCTCGTGATGACCTGTGGCCCCGAGCCGATGATGCGCTCGGTCGCCAAGCTTGCCGAGGAGGCGAACGTTCAGTGCCTCGTCTCCATGGAGCGCATGATGACCTGCGGCTTTGGCGCCTGCAACACCTGCAACGTGGAGAGCACCTCCGGCATGGTGGGCGCCTGCACGGCGGGTCCGGTCTTTGACGCGAAGAGGGTGGTCTGGTGAGCTGCGTAGACATGTCCGTCGAGCTTGCGGGCATCAAGCTCAAGAACCCCGTCAACACCGCGAGTGGCACCTATGGCTTTGGCTGGCAGTACGAGGGCTTCTATGACGTGAGCCAGCTCGGCGCCATCACCACCAAGGGCTGTGCCGCCGAGCCGTGGCCGGGCAACCCTGCCCCGCGCATGACCGAGATCCGCTCGGGCATGATGAACTCCGTGGGTCTGCAGAACCCCGGCGTCAAGGGCCTCGTGGCAAGCTCGGGTGAATACCTGCAGCAGCTCTCCGACAAGGGCACGGCCGTGATCTGCCAGGTGGCGGGTCACTCGGTTGAGGAGTACGTGCGCGCCGTGGAGCTCTTTGAGGAGCTCGCGCCCTTCGCCTCCGCCCTCGAGATCAACATCTCCTGCCCCAACATCGCTGCCGGCGGCTGCGCCATGGGCTCCACGCCCGAGGGTGCGGCCGAGGTCATCCGTGCGGTGCGCCCGCACACCAAGCGCCCGCTGTTGGTGAAGATGGCCCCTGCGCGCGTGGTGGACGTTGCCCGCGCGCTCGAGGCCGAGGGCGCCGATGGCCTCACCGTCATCAACTCCATCCCTGCCATGTCCATCGACGTGCATACGCGCAAGAGCAAGCTCTCGCGTCCCACGGGTGGCATGTCGGGCCCGGCCCTGCACAACATTGCCCTGCGCATGGTGTGGGAGGTTCACAACGCCGTCAGCCTTCCCATCGTTGGCGTGGGCGGCGTGATGTGCGGCGAGGACGCGGCCGAGTTCATCTTGGCCGGCGCCTCGAGCGTGGCCGTGGGCATGGCCAACCTCGTTGACCCCATGGCGGCTCCCCGCATCCTCTCTGAGCTCGAGCAATGGGCCGAGAGCCAGGGTGTGTCGAGCATCACCGAGCTCATCGGTGCCTTTGAGGGCTAACCCGTCGTGTGGGCCCCTTGGCTGCGCGCCACGCGCTCCGAGGGACCCTTTGGTTTGCGGCCGCCGTGTGGCGCCGCTGTGAGAAAGGGGCCCGTCATGGGTCGTTTTGACAACCTCTCCGCTCGCGAGCGCATCATGGTGGCCCTTGACTGTGGCCCCGCCGAGGCGCTTGAGCTGGCAGATGAGCTCGAGGGTCACGCCACGTGGCTCAAGGTGGGCATCACCCTCATCTATGACGGTGGCCTGCCCCTGGTGCAGCAGCTACACGACCGTGGCTTCAAGATCTTCGTGGACTCCAAGTTCCACGACATCCCGCACCAGGTGCGCGGTGCCGTCAAGAGCGCGGCGCACTCCGGCGCAGACCTCGTGACGGTGCACGGATCGGGCTCCGAGGCGATGCTGCGTGCCTGCCACGAGGGTGCCGTCGCGGCACGCGAGGCATATGGCCACGCCCCGTATGTGATCGCCATTACCGTGCTTACGAGCATAGATCAGGCCGAGCTCGCCAAGGTGGGCGTGGAGCGCGCCATCCCCGAGCAGGCCGCGGCGCTCGCCAAACTCGCCTGCGACTCGGGCCTCGACGGCATCGTGTGCTCTCCCCAGGAGGCCGCGGCCATGCGCGAGCTTCTGGGCGAGGACGCCCTCATCGTCACCCCCGGTGTGAGGCCGGCGGGGGCAGAGCTGGGCGACCAGAGCCGTGTGGCCACGCCCGCCGCGGCCATCGCCGCCGGCGCGAGCCACATCGTGGTAGGCAGGCCCATTACGCAGGCAGAAGACGTCGTGGAGGCCTTCGAGGCCATCGTGGCCGAGCTCGAGCAGGCCTAAGGGGAGCGCGTTCGGCCCCGGTGGCCGCGCCGATGCAACTAGATTGACCTTTCATGCACCCAGAGCGTACCCCTAAAGTGCTCTCTGGGTGCATTTAGCTCAATAAACCACGAGGAAATCGGCCAAGAAGGGTTGCAAACTCGCCGGTAGATTGTCATAGTCTCTTAGAGCCGTTTCGGCCGGCTGCCATATGCGCCGGCGAGCGATAGTAGTTTGTACAGTATGTTTGGAGGAAACATGGCTCTCCCTCAGCTTTCCGAGGAGCAGCGCGCTGCCAACCTTAAGAAGGCCGCCGAGGCCCGTCACGCTCGTGCCGAGCTTCGCGAGAAGATCAAGACCGGCAAGGTTTCCCTCGAGTCCGTTCTGAGCTCCGACGATCCTGCTGCCACCCGCATGCCGGTTCGTGCCCTCATCGAGTCTCTTCCCGGCTATGGCAAGGCCAAGGCCGCCAAGATCATGGACGAGCTCGAGATTTCCCCCAAGCGTCGCGTCCAGGGCCTTGGTGCCCGTCAGCGCGAGGCGCTCATCGAGATGCTTTCCAAGTAGTGAGCGCTCGTACACCTAAGCTGTTTGTTGTTTCCGGGCCGTCGGGTGCGGGGAAGGGCACGTTGGTTGCGCAGGTGCGCACCCAGCGGCCCGACCTCGGCCTGACGGTTTCGGCCACAACAAGGCAGCCGCGCCCGGGCGAGATTGACGGCGTTTCCTACCACTTCCTCACGGTCGAGGACTTTGACGCGCGCGTTCAGGCGGGCGAGTTCCTCGAGTGGGCAAACGTGCACGGCAACAGGTACGGCACCCTCGTCTCCGAGGTAACCCGAAACCTCGAGGCCGGCCACTCCGTCATTCTCGAAATCGATGTGCAGGGCGCCCTTAACGTGCGTAAGGTCTACCCCGAGGCGGTGCTCGTGTTCATCGAGCCGCCTTCCATGGAGGTGCTCGAGCAGCGTCTGCGCGGAAGGGGTACGGAGGACGAGGCGAGCGTGAAGCTGCGCTTGGCCGACGCCGCCCAGGAGATGGAGCTTGCGAGCGCTTACGACGAGCGCATCGTCAACGACGAGCTCGATGCGGCCGTAGCACGCCTCGCCGCCGTGCTCGAATCACATGAGATGAATTGAGGTTCTACCTGTATGTCTATCATCAAGCCCGAGATTGACGCCTTGCTTGAGCAGACCGACCACAACCCGTTTCTGCTGTGCTCGGTTGCCTCCAAGCGCGCCTGCGACATCAACAACATGCTGCGCGGTCAGCACCTCCGCGTGACCTCGATTCAGGATATCGACGACATCACCACCGTGGTTTCTGGCCAGGACTCCACCACCATCGCCATGGACGAGATTGCCGCCGGTACCCTGGGCTACGTCAAGGAGCAGTTTGACGACGCCATTCGCGACACCAACGCCCAGGTCATCGAGTAGCCCATGACGAGTCGCGTTCTGCTCGTTCATTACCACGAGATTGGCCTCAAAGGTAAGAACCGAGCTACGTTTGAGCGTCAGCTCATGACCAACCTCAAGCGCGCGCTAAAGGGGCGCTCGGCTTCTGTCGAGCGCCTTGCTGGCTATGTGCGCGTTACGTTTGAGGGCGGCGACGTGCCCGAGGGTGCTGCCGAGCTTGTGGCGCGCGTGCCGGGCGTGGCGCGCGTCTCGGTGACGTGGCGCTGCTCGTTCGAGGCCGAGAGCTACGAGGCCGCGGCCATCGAGAGCTTGCGTGCCTGCGGCGAGTTTGAGACCTTCAAGGTGCATGGCCGCCGCTCGAGCACCGATTTCCCCATTCACAGCATCGACCTCAACCGTCAGGTGGGCGCGGTGCTCTGCGAGGCCTTCCCGGAGAAGCTCGTGCAGATGCACCACCCCGACGTTCAGGTGAACGTGCATGTGGTGCAGGGCGACGTGTATGTGTATGCCGACGCGGCCTCCATGCGCGGTGCCGGCGGGCTTCCGGTAGGCACGGCCGGTAAGGTGGTCACGCTGCTCTCGAGCGGCTTTGACTCGCCGGTTGCCACGTGGATGGTCGGCCGCCGCGGCGCCATCTGCGTGCCCATCCACTTCTCCGGGCGCCCCATGACGGGTGACGGGAGCGAATGGCTTACGCAAGACATCGTGCGGGCGCTTGAGCCGGCGGGCATCATCGGACGTCTGTACGTTGTGCCGTTTGGCGAGTGCCAGCGCGAGATTTCGCTCAAGGCCCCGCAGGCCCTGCGCGTCATCATGTACCGCCGTCTCATGTTCCAGGTGGCCGAGCGCTTGGCTCAGGTCGAGGGCGCCAAGGCGCTCGTGACCGGCGAGAGCTTGGGGCAGGTTGCCTCCCAGACGCTCGAGAACATCACGGCCACCAACGAGGTCGTGGACATCCCGGTGTTCCGCCCGCTCATTGGCTCGGACAAGACCGAGATCATGGAGCGCGCCGCGCAGATTGGCACCTACGACATCAGCTGCCAGACGGCGCCCGACTGCTGCACCCTGTTCATGCCGCGTCGCCCGGAGACGCACGCCAAGCTCGACATGGTGCACAAGGCGTGGGAGTCGTTTGACCACGAGGCGATGCTCGAGAAGCTCATGGAGAACATCGAGTACATCGACTTTGACTCTTGTGCTGCATACCGCCCGCCGCGTGAGCTCAAGAAGTGGCATCGTGAGCTTACTCCTGCGGAGTGGGAGCGCTCGGAGTAGCCTTTGTGTGCACTCTGTGTGCACGCGTTTTGGTGCGCGAACTTTTTTTGCGCGGCGTGCGTGGTTTTTAGGCGCTTGTGCGTGTCATATCTCACTGTCGCGGCGCAAGGCGCACGCAGCAGGCATAGGTGTTTGCTTGTGGTTTGCAGGCGGCTCGGGGATGCCCGGGCCGCCTTTTTTGTTAGATTGCGCACGGTTTTGTGTAAGTTCTGGCGGGACGAACTTGCTAGTGAGGGGCGTAAACAGCTTCCTTGTGCTCACAATGGGGCGCAAGGAGGTGGCTATGGCTCAGGTGCATCGTTCTCGAAAGGCTGCGCTGTTGTCGCGGCTTGGACTCAAGGGCACGCGCGTGCCCTTGGTTGCGGCCGGCGTGGTGGTGGTTGCGCTGTTTTGTGGCGTCGCGCTGGTGGGGCTGCTCGGCTCCGGCGGCACTGCAGGCGTTGAGCTGAGGCGCGCGGTTCCTGAGGCGGCGGCTACCACGAGCGCCGGGGCGGCATCGGAGGGAGGGGAGGCTGAGGCGGCTGCCTCTGCGGTGGCTGCCACGGTAGCTGATACGCCTGCGCGCATCTACGTGCACGTAGATGGCGCCGTGGAGGCCCCTGGCGTGTACGAGCTTGTGGGCACGCACGTGCGTGCCAACGATGCCGTGCGCGCGGCGGGTGGCCTGAGCTTAGAGGCGGATACCTCGCGCATCAACCTCGCGGCGCCGCTCTCTGACGGAGACAAGCTCTATGTGCCCGCGCAGGGTGAGGGCGCGGCGCAGGAAGGCTCCGCTTCCGCCGAGGGCGGATCCCAGGGCTCAACCTCGGCTGGGGACTCCTCAGAAGGCGGCTCCACAGGCGTGGTGAACATCAACACGGCGACGGCATCCGAGCTCGACGCCCTGCCTGGCGTGGGTCCCTCCACGGCGACATCCATCGTGGAAGACCGCGAGGCAAACGGCCCCTTTGCCTCGCCCGAAGACCTCATGCGCGTCTCGGGCATTGGCGAGAAGAAGTTTGCCAAGCTCAAAGACCACATTTGCGTGTAGGTGGTTTCCGTGATGGTGAACGCGTGCGGGGGCGGCGGGCTGCGGAGTATTGCGCCCGTACCACACGAGTTGCGCGCCTGTCTCGAACCTGATGCTGACGTGGCCGCGTATGGCCTTCGCCTGAACGAAGAGGCCGAGGGAGTGGGGGAGCTCGAGCGGGACGGGGAGACACGTCAGGGCGACGGGGCGCACGACGGCTTTCCCGAGCGTCCCTATGTGCCACCCTTGCTCGTGTGCATGGCGGCCGTGATGGTGGTGCAGAACCTTGCGCTGAGGGGCTTTGTGCGCAGCGGCGTGCTCGTTGGCATCCTTGCGGGTAGCTTGGTGGCCGTACTTGTGGCATGTGGGCTCGCGAGGGGCTTGGGTGTGTGGGGGCGCCTGGGGCGCTTGTGCGCCTATGCGGCGTGCGTGCTTGCCTGCGCCTTGGCGGCGGCGTTTGGGGCCGCGCTCAAGCTGGCGCAGATCGACGCACAGGCAGAGGCGATGGGTACGCGCCCCATCTCCGCCCTTGTGTTTTCGGTCGAGTCAGACCCGAGCCAAACGAGCACGGGCTGGCTTTGCCGCGCGTCTGCCACGTTTGAGGGCAAAGACGTCGCCGTGGTCTGGCTCACGGTGCCCGAGCAACCTACCTATGGCGACACCCTGCGTTGCATCGGGCGCTTTCAGCCTAACGCGAATGACGAGTGGGGGCAGTCGAGCCGCTCAAGGGGCATCTGTGGCAGGGTGCGTGCTACGCGCGTCCAAGAGCACGAGGCGGCAACGGGCGTGCTCTGCTTCCTAGTGCGGCTCCGTGCGTGGGCGCTTGGGGCCATTGACCCTGCGCGCAGCGAGGCGCGAGCGCTCATGGCGGGCGTGCTCGTTGCCGACAGGGGGGAGCTCAAGGCGCAAGGCGTTGAGGAACGCTTCTCTGCCGTGGGGCTCTCGCACCTCGTGGCCGTCTCGGGCAGCCATCTTGTGGTGGTGGGCGCCTCGCTCGAGGCGCTGCTCCTGGCGCTGGGCGCTCGTCCTGTGTGGCGTCGCCTGGGCGTGCTCGGCATCTCCGGTGCCTATGTGGTGTTTTGCGCCTCGCCGTCCTCGGCCGTGCGCTCGTGGGTGATGCTTGCCGCCTCGTTTGCGGGCAAGAGCCTGGGGCGCAGGTACCACGCGCCTTCTGGCATGGCGCTTGCGGGCCTCTGCATGTGCGCGGCCGATCCCTGCTGTGCGTGCGACCTCGGCTTTGTGCTCTCAGTTCTTTCCGTATGCGCGCTTGCCCTGTTTGCCTCGCATATGGAGGCGATACTGCGCCTTTTGCTGCCGCATGTGCGCGCCCCGCGCGGCATGCCGCCTTTTGCCTGGCGGCTCTGGGTGCGCGTGGGCAGGGCCGTGGATGGCTCGCTCTCCACCCTTGCGGCCTCGCTCGTGTGCCAGCTTGCCACGCTTCCTGCCTGCGCGGTCACCTTTGGCACGGTGTCTGTGCTCGCTCCGGTGGCTAACGTGGTGGTTGGCCCCATCTTTGGGCCTCTGGTCTCGGTGGGCGTGGTGGCTGTGGCGCTCTCGTGGGTGCCTGTTGTGGGTCCGGCGCTCATGGCAGCCGTTGAGCTGGGTTGTGCGGTTGCCGTGGGGCTCACGGATGCCCTGGCCTCAGTTCCCTTCGCAAGCGTGCCGGTGGCTCTTGGCGCGGCGTGGGAGTTGGCGCCGCTTGCGTTCGCGGCGCTCATGCTCGCATGGTGGCCACGCCCTCGCAAGGGCCAGCTCGTGGCCGCGCTCGCCTGCGCTGGCGTTGCGTGCGCGGCATGGCTCGTGGGCACCTGCGTGCTCGTGCCCGCTCAGCTCATGGTGCTCGACGTGGGCCAGGGAGACGCGATACTCGTGCGCGAGGGCCCGCACAGCGTGCTGGTGGACACGGGCCCTGCGGATGAGGTCATAGGCGCCCTGGCCCGTAACCACGTGTTTGCCCTCGACGCCATCGTCATCACGCACCTGCACGACGACCACACGGGAGGCCTTGACGACATTCTCGGTACCCTGCCCGTGGGCTGCGTGTACGTTGCCGAGGGCGTGAGCACGGGGCTTTCGCGCGAGCTTGAGGAGCTGCTCGGCCGCACGCGGGCGGGCGAGGCACTCGAGCTCTGCGTAGGAGACGCCCTCACGCTCGGCGGCTTTGAGCTCACCTGCCTCTGGCCGCGTGAGGCGGTGGACGGCTCCCATAACGAGGATTCGCTCTGCCTTGGCCTTTCGTATGAGGCAGGGGAGCGCACGCTCACGGCGTTGCTCACGGGCGACGCCGAGCAAGACGTGCTGGCCGAGGTGGCGCCTGCGGCAGGCGACATCGACCTGTTGAAGGTGGGTCACCATGGCTCGCGCGTTTCTCTTTCGCCAGACGAGGCGCGCACCTTGGCGCCAGAGGTTGCCGTTGCGAGCGCGGGTGCAGACAACTCCTATGGCCACCCCACGCCCGAGTGCGTGCGGGTGCTCGAGGATGCGGGGGCGAACTTTCTGTGCACCAAAGACGTAGGCGATGTGCGGGCAGAGCCGGGTGCCGAGGGCGTGCGCGTCTCGGTTCAGCGGGGCGATGCGCAGGCGTTGGGGTAGACTGGTTGCGCAAGCGACCGAAGGGTACACATGGCAGAGAAGAACGCGGCAGGACTTTTGCCGGCATACTTGGTGGTGGGTACAGACGAGCTCAAGCGCGATGACATGGTCAAGCGCATGCGCTCCCACGTGCAGCCAGACTTCGCAGACTTCAACCTTGACGAGCTCGAGGCCAAGGCCATCGAGGATCCCGAGACGCTACGCTCCTCGCTTGAGACCATGCCCTTTGCCGCAGACTTTAGGCTTGTGATTGTGCGGGGGGCAGATGCGCTTGCCAAGCCGGTCTCGGAGATGCTCGTGACCTATCTGGCCAACCCCAATCCTGCCTGCGTGCTCTTGCTCGTGGCCGAAAAGCTCGCCAAGAACACGCGTCTCTACAAGGCGGTTGCCAAGGTGGGCCCCAAGACGGTGGTTGACTGCTCTCCCATGAAGCGCTGGGAGTTGCCGCCCCACGTGGTGAAGCTGGCGGCCAAGCATGGCGTGAGGATGGACCTACAGGCGGCCGAGGAGCTCGTGAACCGTTGCGGCGAGTCTACCGTCATGCTCGACAACCAGGTGGCAACGCTGGCCGAGCTTGTGGGCGAGGCTGCCTACATCACCCTGGGCGATGTTGAGGCCAACGTGGCGCAGACGGCCGAGGTGAGCCCCTGGGCCTTTGCCGACGCCGTGTGCGAGCGCAACGCCACCAAGGCCATAACACTGCTGGCTGCCATGCGCGAGCCGTCGCTCGTGTTCTTGCACTCGGTGCTCGTGGGCCGCCTGCGCGAGCTTGTGTGCGCGCAGTCGCTCGCGGCCCGTGGTGCCTCCGGGCAGCTCGCGAGTGAGCTTGGCCGCGCTCCTTGGCAGGTAAAGAACCATGGCCGGTGGGTGCGTCAGTTTGCGCCAGGCGAGCTTGAGCGCCTCTTGGGCGAGGCTGCCGTCTGCGAGCGTGCGCTCAAGGGCAGCGCAGACTCAGGTGTGGCCTTCACGCGCTTTGTGATCGCTTTTGCCGGCGGAGGGGTGCTGCGCTAGCTCGGGTTGTCCGTTGCTTTCGTTCGCCTCTTTGCCTCGCGAGCGCCTGCGCCATGCGCGGCGGCTCTCGTCTGGCTCCGTCACCTGGCTCTGCTGGCCGCACGTCACGCACTCCGCACCTTGTGGTAGCCGCCCGCTCACGCCAAAAGAAAAAGGCCCGCTGGAATCCAGCGGGCCTCAGTCAATGCGATGAGAAACAGAAGTTACTTAATGGTGTTGACGAGCTTCTGGACGCCGCTCTTGCGCTCAGCGGCCTGGTTCTTGTGGATGATGCCCTTGGAGGCAGCCTTGTCCATCAGGCGGCAAGCCTTGTGAGCCTCGGCCTGGGCAAGCTCGGCGTCGTTGGCCTCAACGGCAGCGTGAACGCGCTTGACGGCGGTCTTGAGCTCAGAGCGGACAGCCTTGTTGCGCATGCGAGCCTTCTCGGCGGTGATGATGCGCTTCTTCTGAGACTTGATGTTAGCCACGTGCGATTTCCTTTCAAAACTATCTTCTGTGAGGCCTCTTGACCGAGACACGGGGAGGTCAACCCCGCGAGTATACCAGATATAGAGCGTAGATGCCACAACAACCCGTCTTCACGAGTACTACGCGAGCGGGTTGGCGCGGGTAGCGGCGCGCGCCGCGATGCGGGTGCGTGGCGAGCCGGTGAACTTGCTGCGACGGCAGTGCTTAAGCCTACCATCTCGCTGACCATCGCGGGGCATTTACGCTAGTATGTTCCGCATGAATACTACAGACATCTCCCACATCAGGAACTTCTCCATCGTCGCTCACATCGACCATGGCAAGTCCACCATCTCAGACCGCATCCTCGAGCTCACGCGCACCGTTGAGGAGCGCGACATGGAGTCGCAGCTGCTCGATACCATGGACATCGAGCGCGAGCGCGGCATCACCATCAAGTCGAACGCCGTCCGCGTCATGTACGACGCAGACGACGGTGAGACCTACCAGTTCAACCTCATCGACACGCCTGGCCACGTCGACTTCACCTACGAGGTCTCGCGCTCGCTCGCGGCGTGCGAGGGCGCGGTGCTCGTGGTTGACGCCACCCAGGGCGTGGAGGCGCAGACGGTCTCCAACGCCAACCTCGCCATGAACGCCAACCTCGACATAGTGCCGGCCATCAACAAGATTGACCTGCCGAGCGCCCATCCCGAGGAGGTAAAGGAGGAGATCGAGGAAGACCTCGCCATCCCGGCCGACGACGCGGTGTGCGTCTCGGGCAAGACGGGAGAGGGCATCCACGACCTGCTCGAGGCCATCGTCTTTCTCATCGCGCCGCCCTCGGGCGATGCCGGCGCCCCTCTCAAGGCGCTCATCCTCGACTCGTACTTTGACGAGTACCGCGGCGTGGTGGCCACGGTGCGCGTCATTGACGGCCGCATCCGCAAGGGCGACACCCTGCGCATGATGCAGCGCGGCGAGGATTTCCTCGTTGACGGCGTGGGCGTGAAGCGCCCGGCGGAGACCCTCGTGGATGAGCTTGGCGTGGGCGAGGTGGGCTTTGTGGTCACCGGCCTCAAGGATCCCGAGAGTGTGCGTGTGGGCGACACCCTCACCTACAAGGATCGCTCCTGCGACGCGCCCCTGGCGGGGTATCGCGAGGCCAAGCCCATGGTGTACACGGGCATCTTCCCCATCGACAACAAGGACTACGAGAACCTGCGCGACGCCCTCGAGAAGCTCCATGTGAACGACCCCTCGCTCACCTGGACGCCCGAGACTTCGGTGGCGCTCGGCTTTGGGTTCCGCGTGGGCTTCTTGGGCCTGCTCCACATGGAGGTCGTGAAGGAGCGCCTGGAGCGCGAGTTCAATCTGGCGCTCATCGCCACCAGCCCGAGCGTTGACTACCACGTCTACAAGACCGACGGCGAGATGCTCGAGATTCGCAGCCCCCAGGACCTGCCCGACGTGACGCGCATCGACCACATTGAGGAGCCCTACCTCAAGGCCAAGATCATCTGCCCGCCGGAGTACACGGGCGCGGTGATGCAGCTCGCCATCGAGCACCGCGGCATCACCACCGACATCATCCATCTCACGCAGAAGTCTGTTGAGATGCGCTTTGACATGCCGCTCGCCGAGCTCATCCTCGACTTCTTCGACCAGCTCAAGAGCCGTACCAAGGGCTACGCCTCGCTTGACTACGAGTTTTGCGACTACCGCACGAGCGACCTCGTGAAGCTCGACATCCTGCTTTCGGGCGACGAGGTGGACGCGCTGTCGTTCATCGTGCACAAGGACAAGGCGTACGGCCTTGCGCGAGGTCTTTGTGACAAGCTCAAGGAGATCATTCCGCAGCAGCTCTTTGAGGTGCCCATCCAGGGTGCCATCGGCAACAAGATCATCGCCCGCTCCACGGTGCGCGCGCGCCGCAAGGACGTGCTTGCCAAGTGCTACGGCGGCGACATCTCGCGTAAGCGCAAGCTGCTCGAGAAGCAGAAGGAAGGCAAGAAGCGCATGAAGGCCATCGGCTCCGTTGAGGTGCCGCAGGAGGCCTTCATGGCGATCCTCAAGGTGGACGAGTAGTGCGCGGCCCCAGGCGTACCGAGGCCGCGCACGAGGACCTGCGCGCGGCGGCCGCAAGCGATGCGGCAGCTCGCGTGATGGCTGAGGGCGCGGAGGCCGCCGGGCTTGCGTGGCCGCTGGCTGCGTGGGGTGTACATGAGCCCGTGACCTGTGCCTCATTTGCCGAGAGGCTCGCGGCCAACCCGTTTTTGATGGCGCCCATGGCAGGCGTGACGGACGCTGCCTACCGCCTCATGGCGCGTGCCGGCGGAGCCGCGCTTGCCTATAGCGAGATGGTCTCGGTTACGGGCATCCACTACAAGAGCGAGAAGACCTGGGAGCTCGTTGACCCCAACCCGGCCGAACCCGAGCTTGCCGTGCAGCTCTTTGGTGCCGACGTGGAGCATTTTCGCGAGGCGGTGCCTCTGGTTGCCGAGCGCCTGGGCGAGCGCCTTGCGCTCCTCGACGTGAACATGGCCTGCCCGGTGCCCAAGGTCACCAAGGGCGGTGCTGGCTCAGCCCTGCTCGACACGCCCCTTTTGGCGGCAGACATCGTCTGCGCCATTCGCGAGGAGCTGGAGCGATATGGGCGCTCGGAGCTACCCGTGACGGTCAAGATTCGCATTGGGCGGGTTCCCGAGCGCGTGGTGGGCCCTGAGTTTGCCCGTCTCATGGCGGCTGCCGGCGCCAGCGCCGTGGCCGTGCATGGCCGCTTTGCCTCTCAGATGTATCGAGGCGAGTCTGATTTGGCCGAGGTTCGCCGTGTGGTTGAGGCCACAGACGTGCCCGTGATTGCCTCGGGCGACGCGCTTGACCCCGAGCGTGCCGTGCGCCTCTTGCGCGAGAGCGGCTCCGCCGGGTGCTTTGTTGCCCGTGGCACCTACGGCAACCCCTGGGTCTTCGGTAACGCCCGGGCGCTGGCTGTGGGGGAGAGCGCTGTGCCCGTAACGCCTGCCATGCGTCTTGCGGCCTTCCGCCTGCATGTGCGCTTGCTTGTGGCAACGGGTGCCCATATCGCCCGAGCTCGCAGCCTTGCGGGCTGGTACCTGCGCGGTGTGCCGGAGGCTGCGGCTTGGCGCGAGCGTGCCATGCACTGCGCCACGCTCGAGGATTACCTCGCGCTTGCCGACGAGCTTGAGGCGAGCCTTGGGTAACGGTACGTACGACTCGATACAACCTGATGGGTTCCCGACGGGTGGCCTTGGCTCCATGCTCAAACAGCCCTGCTCGCACGAACATGCCACTGGCATGTTCGGCTCATGCGGAACTGCCCGTGGAGCCAAGGTCACCCGTCCTGGGTGGGTCGAGGCGTTGTATCTGCATGTGCCGTTTTGCCTGCGCCGTTGTGATTACTGTGACTTTGCCTCTGCCGCTACCTCGCATGGCGATGGGGTGATGTCGGCGTATGTCGCTTCGCTTATGCGCCTTATGGATGAGGCTGCTGGGCTGGGTCTTATTGGAGCTGGTACGCGCACCGCGTATCTCGGTGGTGGCACGCCTACGATGCTTGGGGCCTCTGAGCTCGGCGAGCTTATTGGGCGTGTTCGTTCTTTAACGCCCCAGCTTGGCGAACTGAGCTTTGAGGCTAACCCTGAGTCGCTTTCTGATGAGGTGTTGGCTTCGGCTCTTGAGGCTGGTGCTACGCGCGTCTCTATTGGCGTGCAGAGCTTCAACGACCGCGAGCTCAGGGCGCTGGGGCGCGTGCATGGCGCCTCTCTTGCGAGCGAGAGCGTGGCGGCTGCCGTGGTAAGCGGCCTGCACACCTCGCTTGACCTCATGTGCGGCATCCCATATCAAACGCCCGAGACGTGGGAAGCTTCGCTTGCTCGGGCAGTGGAACTCGGCGTGGGCCACGTGAGTTGCTATCCGCTCATGATTGAGCCGGGTACGGTGATGGAGCGCCTGTGCGAGAGCGGCAAGCTCCCGTGGCCGTCCGACGATACCGAGGCTGATGACATGGAGGCGGCCGAGCGCGTCCTTACCCAGGCGGGCCTTGCGCGCTACGAGGTGGCGAGCTATGCGCGGCCTGGGCAGGCATGCGCCCACAACATTGCGTACTGGACGGGTGCGGAGTACCTTGGCCTGGGCACGGCGGCCTCAAGCATGCTGGGGCGCGCGGGCTATGAGTCGCTGCGCTCTGCGGTGCCCTCGCTTCCCTCGCCGGGTGACGCGGCCGTGCGCTTCCGCCTCACCATCACGAGCTCAACTCATGAGGTCATTGCGGCCCGTTGCCTCTCCGGGCTCAGCTTTGACGTGGAGCAGCTCTCCGAGCGCGAGGCCGTGGCAGAAGACCTCATGCTGGGCGCCCGCATGAGCCGAGGCCTTTCTCCCGAGCTCATCACGCGTGCCTGTTCGGCCCTGGGGGAGGGCAAGGTGCGCGCGTGCCTCGCGACCCTTGTGCACAAGGGACTCCTGTGCGCAGGCGATGCCGGCACCTATCCCCCCACGCACTCCGGCTGGCTCCTCGGCAACGAGCTCTATGGCGCCCTCTGGGATCTCGCCTGAGCGAGGGCGGCGGCGCCTTTGTCGTTTGACCGTTCTGATGGCTTGCCGATATCGTCTCTATTCGCAAGCGTTCGAGCCCAAGCTGTGGACTCGTACGCCTTCCCTTGGAACCACCTGCTCCTGACGCTGCGGTCCTTCGTTCTTAATCGAGGGAGTCACGAAAGACCATGACGGCAAGCGACACCATGACCAAGCACAGGCATGCGCCAGCAAATGCAGCAACCCCATGGCCCACGACTGGCGACCAGCTAATGTGAGCAATGCTCCATCTCTCGTAGACATACGCGAGGGGATTGGTGCCAGCTAATACGCCTCCACTTATATTTCGGACAATATCGTATATAAAAGATGTGCTTGAGTGAACGATTGGCATCCCCAACAACGCCATGACAGTCACTCCTACCCAAGCTTTGCCTGTGATGATTTCGAGGGCTAGCATGCCAACGAGCGAAATGCATATGGTTCCGACGCAATACAGGTAGTTGAAGATATGAAACAGCAGGAGATTGGGACTTGAGTTGAGTGGGCGGCCAAACATGTTTGCAAAGAAGCCGTCAGGGCTTGTTGTATTTAGCGTTTGAAGCACGGGAATTGCGCTCGGCTGTTGCTGCGGTGCACATATGCTCAGCTGGATGTAAGCCGAGAAACACGCTGCTAGGTAAGCGCAAGCGCCGCATGCAAGGGAACACGCGACAAAACCAGCTATGCGGCTCGCATAAGAGAGCGCGGGCGTACCGAATGCTACGAGGTACCTTGGCTCCTTAATTGAAGGCATCGCGCGAGAGACCCATATCATTACTGGAACAGAGCAGAGTATCCATACATAGGGAATACCGTAACTTGGGTCAAAGGTAAGCAGGAGCCGGTCGACGACGTCAAGAGATCCCCCGGCTTTTCCCCAGGCTGACTCCATCTCATAGGACACAATACTTGCCTGATATAGGTACCCGCATATCGTTATGTGACCAATAAGGAACAGTGAAGTCAGAGGTTTTGAGCTAAACCGCTTATACAGGCTCTTGGCGTCATGAAGCAGAGGGTAACGGCGCCCGCTGAGCATCGTATCTATCCCCATTCGATTAGCTCCAATTGATTCGGTAGCTATGCTGGGCCTTGGACCCATTGCCGGCATTGCTTAGATCGAGTACCCACGCGAGGTTTTCCTCAAGGGAGATGGTGGCGACTACATAAATCCAGATGAAAGGCTGAGGATCATGAGCAAGCAGCTTCCTGTCAAACCGGTTGTGCTTTTCGGGCGATCCCGACTTGTCCGTCTGGTATTCAGTACCGCTAACCCAGTATGGAATGTCAATTTCGCTCCGTGGCTCAACACTTGAGCCATCGGTGCCAACAGCCATTACGGAAGGCCCCGAAACGCTAATCACCGCATCTTCTGAACCTTTGTTTTCTAGTGCTGCAGAAACCTTTATAAAGGTATATCCCTGCGCAATGACACCTGCCGCATCTATGCCAAAGTCAAGGTAATCTACGCCTCTCTCACTTGCGAGGCAGGAAACGTATTCTTCTTGTGTTAGGAGATCTTGAAGTCGCGTCCCGTGGCTAAACGTTGGCTGTGAAAACTCAACATCCACAGTCTTGAATTCTTCCAAAGAGATAAAATTGGCAACTGTAACCTGCATTGGTGAGGATGGGTCGCATATCCCCTCAATTGCTGGAGGCTCGACACTTATTACGGTGCCATCGTTCGGGTCTCTGTCGCACGCCGTAAGTAATCCGAGGGCTGCGATAGGGGTAGCAATGATGGCGGCCACCGCCTGTCTTCTCGATAGTATGGATGAACTCATCATTGACTCCTAAAGCTAAGGGTACCGAGGCTGTAATTCATGGGATTCTTGGCAGTTAATTCTGATGTATGTCATTTGGGGAAAGCAATAGGCGGCCGAGGCCTAGTGCAAGCGATGCGAGAATGATGGCTATTGCGCATAACGCCGCCTGAGGATATTCCGCTGCCTGCTCTGAGTACCTCATCATCATTCCAAAAGAGCCTATGAGGAGGGGACTGAATACGAAGCATGACGCAACGTTGTAGGAAAGGGTGCCAAGCAGGGAGGCCATTGGTCCTATACATAACGAGCTGTTGAATTGCGCGACGCTTACGGATGCTTCACAGAGCGTAGACATCGCGTAGCTCGTCATGACATGAGAAGAGCACATGACTTCGTTTGGGCATGTTGGTTCTATCGATAGATCCATTGTTCGCATAGGTGGAATGACGGCCGAAAGGCAAGCGATTGTTATCCCTAAGGCCGATAAGCCGAATACCTGAAGGAATATGGTCATGTTTGAGGAGATGATCTCCGCTGCTGGTCTCTTGAGCCTCAGTCGACATTGGGCTGAAATGTAGCCTTCCCGATGTTTCAGGGAGAAGGCATACACGCACAATGCCACCGCGCCTTGGCGTGCCACCCACTCGACGGGAACGCGCAATGCTGTCGTGCTGCCCTCAGGAACCGACAGACTGCCTGCTATTTGCCTTGAAATAGATAATAGGAATCTATTGGGCGCAGAGCCTGTGCCGCATTGGCTGTTCGTTAGGGGTGCGGTGACGATTGCCTGGAATAGGCATAGGATCACAAACAGCAGTATCCCCGGCAGCATGTATGGAAGTGCGTAGGCCAGTAGGATCCGAGCATAAGCCCATCCCTGTCGGATGGCTCCAGATCCTTGCGCGGCGTGCACCTCCTTCTGGGAGCTCATAGTAAATCCAACCTATCTTTACGTATGCACATGCCTATTACGCCAGCCAACAGCAAGCCTGCATACAGCGCCGCAGAAGGAAGTGCGGCGTTCACAAATCCAAATTGATGCGGAGCAAGCAGTGAGCTGGGAACATAGCCGGCATATTGCGTCGTACCTAGCATAAAGGCCGAGCCCAGAGACAGGCAGAAAGGAACGACGAGCGCAACCTTGGCTGTGACGCCGAAGACGCACAGGCATTGGGCGAGTGTCGCCATTGAACTGACGATGAGTACGTCTAGGACTGCGTAGGCTGCCGTGTACAAGAGTGGATTGGCATAGAATAGTTCTGTCCCCATCATGTTGGGGGACAAGGGAAATGTCAAGGCTGCGATGAGGGGACGATAGGCTGGCACAACCAGCGCTGTGCTTAGTAAATTGACAGCCTGTGGGATCAGGGTGATTAGGCACGCACCAATGAGGTTTGCTATCAGAGAGGCTGCCATCCAGTCCTTTTTCGTACTTCTCGTTGCAGCTTGAACGGCATACCCATTCTGAATGTCGGATCCCATCCTCGTTGCGCAAGGGAGGCAACACAGTAATGGCAGCAGATAGTAGTAGATGGTCGAGTATATGGAATAACTCGTCATCCCGATCCAGGTGTTAAAGAGGGAAGGGGGGTATGCTCCCTTAAGCCCTTCGCGCCAATATTTCCACGTGTCCGCGATTGCGTATGGCAAAGGGACCGTCGCGAATTGTAAGGCAGCGAGTGCTACGCCAAGAAAAAGCGCAAGCCTAAAGCTGTGACCATAGATCATGCGCTTGAGTTCAAAGCGTATCGCTCTCTTCAGTAAGGCCATTGCTGTTACACCTCCTCGCTTGGCTTGCCAAGCTCAATTACGCTTAACCTTGGGGTAGTAGATAGCACTAGTTCGAATTCATCCGATATGTCTCTTTCGTATTCACTTTGCGTGATGTAGTCACCTTCTGAAATCGAATATGAAAGAGCCATTTCTTCCGTCTCGCCGCCTTCAAGCGAGGTGCCAGTGCTTTGAATGCCATCAACCTTGCTCTTTTCAGGGTCAACGGAGAATACATGATGATTTACCTGGAGGATGAACTCGGTTCCTTCGACCATAAGGGCTGTTTCTGTATTGTTGCGTATGCTCATATGAACTTGGAGCAAGCAGCTGTCGCCTCTCCTTTGGATTATTGGGCTGCTAGCCGTGACCTCCACGTCCCCCCAGGCTATCGACGCATCGTCCACGTAACTAATGGCATAGGTGGCTCGTTCGTGAAGACCAAATATCGCCGGCTCAGGCATGTGCGTCTTCGTGTTGAGAATTGCTATTCGCAAAAGGCATAGGAGTAGGGCAAAGCAGGCTATGCCTGCCAAATGCCCCAGACGTCTATTCTTCTTGGTTTGAGAGGCTATTATCACGCTTTGCATAATTCGCCTTCCCTCATGTATAGCTTTTCGTCAAAGACGGACTCGAGTTCCTCGGAGTCATGGCAAGCGACGACAATGAGGGCCCCCTTCTTGCGCTCGGAGCACAGTGCGTCAACCACTCGATTCACTCCCGACGGGTCCAAGGCATTAATGGGCTCATCAAGCAGAATGACCTTGGGATGCTCCATGAGGGCAATGGCAATCCCCAGGCGCTGCCTCATGCCTAGGGAGTATGACCTTACGCGCCTCTTGTCGGTTGGGTTGAGCCCCACCTGCTCGAGCGTCTCATCGATCCGTTCGCAAGAAATAACATTGCGAATGGAAGCAAGGTCAAGCATGTTCTGTCTGCCGGTTTCCCTCTCTATGAACGAGGGAGTCTCTATCATAATCCCAAGATCACGTACATATGGATGTTGTCGCGTTAACCGGTATTCGTCCGTCTCCACGTACCCCGACGTCGGGCGGATGAGCCCAGCCGCCGCGCGAAGCAACATTGTTTTGCCTGACCCGTTTTTACCTTGAATTCCGTAAATCTTGCCTGATAAAAAGGTGTAGTTGAGATCGTGTAGAACCTCTACACCCTTGATGGCCTTTGATACGTGGCACAGTGACAGCCTCATGCGTTGCCCTCTCAGCTAGCTGTAGGGGGCTGCGAACTACGCAGCCCCGATGGTGGTCTAATAGCCGCGACTATCCGGACTCCATACTCCAGTAAGCTTGATTGGGAATGAGTTTGTGTTGTTAAACCAAATTGTCGCCCAATTGTATCCCTTCTCTTTTATGTAGTTCGTCAGATAGCCGCTCTTGCCCCTTGACCAGCCATACATTGGGCTGCCGACAAAGACAACTTGCCCCTCGTATGACTTCTCCGCAGCTGCTTCTGCTGTATGGTTGGCGTTGTTCGTTACGGAGTAATTCCAGTTGAAGACCTTCGTCGTATCGGTCTTTCCGCCCGCTTTTGTCCAAGTTGACCCCTTTGAGGTAGCTGAAACATAGCCTCGAGGGTCATACGACCTGTTCTCGTGATTGCTGGCATAGGCTGGTGTCCCGCTCGCGAGCGCCATGCTCGAGCACATTGTCAAGCAGCAAAGCGCCATTCCGAGCCTTCTTTTCGCCTTCATGAGCACATCCTTTCTCCTTTGCCTCTAGCTGAGGCGAGAAAAAGGGTGCCAGAACGTGGAGAAATGTCTGCAATCAGGATGTCTATGAATGATTGCAGTAGCTGATTGCATGGGTTGTCCTGCGGTTTTGATAAGTTCAAGTCAGCCGCTGACAAGCATCGGCTTGTTTGACTCTAGATACCTCAAGTCAAGTTGGTTCGAATGTAATCTGCAAGCCCTTCTATCGTTTCTTGCCTGAGTTTCTTTAGCACTGCGCGCCGCACGGCGTATATGGTCTGCCTTGAATAGTGAATTTGTTTGGAGATTGCCATAGCGCTGCTACCTGATAGTAGCTTCGCGACGATCCTCGAATCCCTCTCTGCTATTCCTTTGGATAGCAGGAAGTGGAAGGCCCGTTCTTCGAAGGACTTGTCAGGCTCTGCCTCGCCTGCCTCGAATCGAGATTCAAGGGAGGCAAAAACTGTTTGGGCTAAGATGGCTAGCGAGCCAAGCGCAAGTATGGTCATGAGCGGCGGAAGGCAATCGTCTGCCCATGGTTGCCCAACAGAAATCACAGGTGCTGACGAGAAGCGCTCGAGCACGAGAGCCCCTGTGAGTCCCAAGCATAATGAGGCCACCCAGCACAACAGGGAGTGGGTCAGGGATAGTCCAGTGCCCTTGTGCATGCATAGCCAAGCCAGGCAGCAAAGTGCAACTCCAACCGCCAAGAACAAGGGCCTATTTGTCAGCAAGGCCGTGGCGATGGACACCGCAACCAACACAGCCTCATATGGCCCTATTGCACCCGTGCTCCTTAGCGAGCGATAGCCAATTCTTAGGAGTAAGGCAAGTAATAGAGTTGTTATCGCGCCAGATGCCCTTCCCGCTTCAGGCAGGCTGATGGATGCCCCTGAAACAGCAGTCACGACAGCTATTTCCATGATTGCGTGACGGCTCTGTCGGTATCCCGTCAAGTTACTGGTGTCGAGGCGCCCGACAAGTATGGGGCTCGTGCAAGTCAGGGCCAAGGCAACTGAAAATACTGCCACAGCAACAAAATTAGGTGTCCCAATTAGAACAACAGCTAGAAGAGAGAGACTTGCGGCCATGGTTCCGATGCGGCTCGCTATACGATTCTTCACGAGCTTGTTGATACGTATTTGGGCTCTTGAGACAGTGACTTCATCGCAAGGCGTTCCCGCCTCGGTTTTGGCGACCGAATTCTTTAGCTCTTCCAGCGAGGTCACGTTAAGTTTGCGATAGGCCCTTTGCATGTAGTTTCTGGCTGTAGAGGGACGAAGGCCAAGCTTGTCGGCTATGGCGTCAGATGTCAGACCGTCTAGTGCCAGAGACAAGCACTCATGCTCGCGGCTTGAAAGACTCATCTTGCCATCCTGAAGCTTAATCAGAACGGCAAGCGATGGGTCTCCAGAAGAGGTGGTGCTTGGCCTATAGGGATACGCAGGCGTGTCGGGGGACAATGTGGCAAGTGTGAAGACCATCATTGCCGTTGCTACGTGGCCTAGCACGAGCAGGGAGAGCAAACCAACCCTCATCCAGGTCGACCCAAGGAACATGCTGGATATAGTCGCAATTTTGCCAAAAAGCAGCGTGGAAAGAAAGAAGCTTGCAGCATTGAGGGCGGTCGAGCCCGAAGTTCCCGTATGCGAGGCGTGCGTTCCGCCCGCATGGATGGCCATTGACACCAGTGGCATGAAGACCAAAAGGGTGAATTGGGCTGCCACGCCACATGACGTGGCCAGCGTCGAACCACCGAAGAGCAGCTCGGGAGAATTAATAGAAATACCAAGTTGGATCAGAGAGACGGAGCCTCCTAAGCATGCGGCGTTGTAGTTTGCCAGCGTGACCGCGAGGGCGTGACGCTTGCTGCTCTCGATCGTCACATCTGCATGCGCTGGCCCGTCTTCAAGTCCGACAATGGAGCCGAGTAAGGCGAGCCCCACAAACGAGAGCAGCAGGCTTAGGGATGCGCATGGCGATGTCGTTGTAGCAGGAAAGCTGTTGTATAGCCTCGGCAGCAAGAATGCCGCCCATGAAATGGCGATGTTTGGAAATATGAGGAAGTATATCGGGGCTACCGCAAGCGTGCCAAAGTGGAACAGCTTGCCGCCAGGGCAAAGGCATCTCAGCGCCCTGGAGCCCAACGACAAGCCCATGAGGAACGCACTGGCTTCAAGAGGCAGATAGATAGCTTGGAAGTATGAGGGGTGCGTAAACAACGACATGCTTATGAGCGCTGATGTCGGAGCGCTGGACACAAGAACGATCGGCAGGGCCAGAGTTATCAGGCTTCTAACAGAATGGCTCATATCCCCTCCTTTCGCGGCGGAGCAAGTGTATAGAATCCGACGGCGCCTCGCATGAAAAGGGGGGCCTCTAGGGGCCCCTCCAAGGAAATCCGCTCGACGCTAGTCACGGGTGAGCTTGCGGTGGATGCGGTGGGGCTTGGAGGCCTCCTCGCCCAGGCGCGCCACGCGGTCGCGCTGGTAGTCGTCAAAGTTGCCCTCAAACCAGTGCCAGGTGCCGGGGTTCTCGTCAGTGCCCTCCCAGGCCAGGATGTGGGTGGCCACGCGGTCGAGGAACCAGCGGTCGTGCGAGGTGATGACCGAGCAGCCCGGGAAGGCCAGCAGCGCCTCCTCGAGGCTCTCGAGCGTCTCGGTGTCGAGGTCGTTGGTGGGCTCGTCCAGAAGCAGGAGGTTGCCGCCCTGCTTGAGGGTGAGCGCGAGGTTCAGGCGGTTGCGCTCGCCGCCAGAGAGCACGTCTGCGGCCTTCTGCTGGTCGGAGCCCTTGAAGCCAAAGGCGGAGACGTAGGCGCGGCTGTTGATCTCCTCTCTGCCCACGACGATGAAGTCGTTGCCGCCCGAGACCACCTCCCAGACGTTCTTGCCGGCCTCGAGGCCGCCACGCATCTGGTCCACATAGGAGAGCTTGACCGTCTCGCCGAGCTCGATGGTGCCGCTCGTGGGAGCCTCGGTCTTGGCGTCGGAAAGGGGGCTCTCGCCAGCCTCCACGGCCGCGCCCACGATCATCTTGAACAGCGTGGACTTGCCCACGCCGTTGGGGCCGATGACGCCCACGATGCCGTTGCGCGGCAGCTCAAAGGAGAGGTCGTCGATGAGCACGCGCTCGCCAAAGCTCTTGGAGAGGTGGTTGGCCACGAGTACCTTGGATCCCAGGCGCGGGCCCACCGGGATGCGAATGTCGGTGACCTCCACGCTGCGGCCGGCCTGGGCCTCGGCCTCCATCTGCTCGTAGCGCTCGAGACGCGCCTTGTTCTTGGCCTGGCGGGCCTTAGGCGAGCTTCGCACCCACTCGAGCTCGCTGCGCAGGCGCTTGGCGAGCTTGGCCTCCTTCTGGCCCTGGGCCTCGAGGCGGGCTGCCTTGGTGTCGAGGTAGGTGGAGTAGTTGCCCTTGTATGGGTAGAGGTGGCCGCGGTCAACCTCGCAGATCCACTCGGCCACGTTGTCGAGGAAGTAGCGGTCGTGCGTGACGGCGAGCACGGCGCCCTCGTAGCGCGAGAGGAACTGCTCGAGCCACAGCACGCTCTCGGCGTCGAGGTGGTTGGTGGGCTCGTCGAGCAGCAGCAGGTCGGGTGCCTCAAGCAGCAGGCGGCACAGGGCCACGCGCCTGCGCTCGCCACCGGAGAGCACGCTTACCGGCATGTCGGGCTCGGGGCACTGCAGGGCGTCCATGGCCTGGGTGAGCTGCGAGTCGAGGTCCCAGCCGCCCACGGCGTCAATCTCGTCTTGGAGCTTTCCCATCTCGGCCATGAGGGCGTCGAAGTCGGCGTCGGGGTCGGCCATCTCGGCAGAAATCTCGTTGAAGCGCTCCACCTTGGCCACCACGTCGCCAAAGGCCATGCGCACGTTCTCGACGACCGTCTTGTCATCGTCGAGCGGTGGCTCCTGCTGGAGCAGGCCCACGGTGTAGCCGGGGGTGAGGCGGGCGTCTCCGTTGGAGACCTCCTCGATGCCGGCCATGATCTTGAGCAGGGTAGACTTGCCCATGCCGTTGGGGCCCACCACGCCAATCTTGGCGCCGGGGTAGAAGGAGAGGGTGACGTCGTCGAGGATGACCTTGTCACCGTGGCTCTTGCGAGCCTGGTACATCTGGTAGATGAACTCAGCCATGGGGCTCCTTTGCTTGTGCGGCGTGCCTGGGCGTGCCGCAAGGGACCTCTGAAACGCATACGTGCCTAGCGTATCAGATGAGCGGGCGCATGAGCCACATGTCCTGCATCTTTGCGATGCGCACGCATCGCTTTGCGCATGTTGGGTAAAATGATGGGCATTCGTGCGGCGCCGGGGCCGGCCCGCGCGGCACCCATGGCCAACAGACGGGAGTTAGCACCTTATGGCCTCGATGAACGACAAGGACTACTATGCCGTCCTGGGCGTTGAGCACGACGCCACCGACGAGCAGATTCGCAAGGCCTTCCAGCAGAAGGCGCGAAAGCTTCACCCCGACATCAACAAGGCGCCCGACGCCGAGGAGCGCTTCAAGGAGGTTTCCGAGGCCTACGCGGTGCTGTCTGACCCAGACAAGCGCCGCCGCTACGACGCCATGCGCTCGGGCAACCCCTTTGCGGGGTCGGGCTATGGCACGGCCACCCATCCGCAGGGAGACCCCTTTGCCGGTACGGGAGACCCGTTTGGGTGGGGCTTCCCATTTGGCGGCGCGCCTGGCCGCTCCCAGCGTCGCAGCCGTGCGTACAACCCGCAGGCCGGCGGCGATGTGGTGTACCAGCTCGACTTGGATGCCGAGGCGGCGAGCAAGGGGTGCCGCCGCGGCGTCACCTACCAGCGCTACGTGAGCTGCGAGACCTGCCATGGGGCGGGCTCGGTGCACTCCGAGCATGCAAAGACCTGTCCCACCTGCGGAGGCGCCGGCCACATCACGGTCGATCTCGGCAGCATCTTTGGCGTGGGCGTCATGAGCGTGACGTGCCCGGAGTGCGAGGGCGCCGGCAAGGTGGTGGCGGACCCGTGCGAGAGCTGCGGAGGCAGCGGCCGCGTGCTCTCGGCGAGCGAGGTGGTGGTCGAGGTGCCTGCCGGCAGCCACGACGGCGACACCATCCGCATCGCGGGCATGGGCAACGCCGGCACCAACGGTTCCACCACCGGAGACTTCGTGTGTCGCGTGGGCGTGGCCTCCGAGCGCCTGGCGCCGCGTCAGGCGCAGGGCTTTCAGATGATGGGCTTCGCGTTGCCGTTCATCCTCGTCGCCGTGCTCTTTGGGTGGGACATCGCCGCGTCGCTCGCCCTCATCATCGTGGTGCCGCTTGTGCTGGGCGCCTGGCTCGTGCTTTCCTCGGGCTCGCCCCTGGGGCGCAACGCCCTGTGGTGGAAGAACGCTGGCAAGCATGTGATCTCTGGTTTCAGCAGCGGTTTTTCCATCGCCATCTTCCTCTCGATCATGGTCTCGTGCATGAGCGGGTTTGGCACGGCGGGCTACCGGGGTGGCTATTACGGGCGCTGGTAGTCTCCGAGCTGCGGCGATATGACGGCGGGCGGCTCATGCGGTCGCTCGCCGCCGCTTTGGCAATGTGTGTGACGCCTCGTGGCGTCGTGAGTTTTGGGAAGAGAGTTTTTGAGCGTGGAACCTAAGGTTGACTATTACGAGGTGCTCGGCGTAGAGCGCGACGCCGACGCAAAGACCATCAAGCGCGCCTTCCTCAAGAAGGCTCGCACCTTGCACCCTGACGTCTCCGACGCCCCCGATGCCGAGGAGCGCTTCAAGGAGGTCAACGAGGCGTACTCTGTGCTCTCCGACGAGCAGAAGCGCGCCAACTACGACCGCTACGGTGACCCCAACGGTCCTGGCGGCTTTGGCGGAGGCGTTGACGTCTCGGACATCTTTGGCGGCTTCGGCATGGACGACATCTTTTCGTCGTTCTTTGGCGGCGGTGCGTCTTCTGCGGGGCGTGCGGCACGCACGGCCGGCCGCGACATGGGCATTACCCTGCGCATCAGCCTCTCCGAGGCAGCGAGCGGCTGCACCAAGACGGTTGCCTACGACCGCCTGGCGCCCTGCGACGACTGCAATGGCTCCGGCGCCGCCCCCGACGGCCACGTCACCACGTGCGCGCACTGCCACGGCACCGGCGTCGTCGTGACGGTGCAGCGCACCATCCTGGGGCAGATGCAGTCGCAGTCTGTGTGCCCCACCTGCCACGGCTCTGGCCAAGTCATCGACCACCCGTGCGAGTCGTGCGAGGGCCAGGGGCGCACGCCCAACCACGAGACGGTGAAGATCGACGTGCCCGCGGGCGTGTACTCCGGCCAGTCGCTCAAGGTGGCCGGCTACGGCGAGGCGGGTGTTCGCGGAGACCGCTCCGGCGACCTCGTGGTGCGCATCGACGTGCTCGAGGACGAGCGCTTCCAGCGCCAGGGCGATGACCTGTACTGCGTCGAGGACGTGAGCGCGTTTGAGGCCATGCTTGGCTGCACGTTTGAGATCGACGGGGTCCTTGCAGGCGAGAAGGTAACGGTTACGGTGCCTGAGGGCTGCCAGCACGGCGAGCAGCTTGAGGTGGGCAGCTTTGGCATGCCACGCCAGGGCTCCTCTGCCCGCGGCAAGCTCGTGGTTGTGGTGAACGTGGAGGTGCCCACCGGCCTTGCCGCCCACGAGCGCGAGCAGCTGCTTGAGCTCGCACGCGAGCGTGGCGAGCGAGTTGAGGGCGCCAAGGAGCCGGCGAGCGGCTTCTTTGGCAAGCGTGCGGGGCGCGCGGCGTCTGCCAAGGCCTCCTCGCGCGGAAAGCGCGCCAAGTGACGGTGGCGTCGCGTCCCAAGGTGGCGCTCTCAAACCTGGGCTGCCGCGTCAACCGCGTCGAGCTCGACGCCATCGCGCGCTCGCTCGAGGAGCTGGGCTTTTCGCTTGTGGAGGAGGGCGCGGCCGATGCCGTGGTCATCAACACCTGTGCGGTAACGGGCGAGGCCGAGGCCAAGGCGCGCAAGGCCGTGCGCCATGCAGCTCACCTGCCGCAGGCGCCGCTCGTGGTGGCAACGGGATGCGTGGCGTCGCTGTTCGCAAGCGAGCTTGCAGAGCTTGCACCTAACGTGGTGGTTGAGCCCGTCAAAGACAAGGTGGCAGCTCGCGTGGCCGAGGAGCTGGGAGCTGGCGGGGCCGAGGGCTCTTGGCGCATTGCCTCGGGGCATGCCGTGACGCCTACCGGGCGCATGCGCCCCGGCCTCAAGATCCAGGACGGCTGCGACAACCGCTGCGCCTACTGCATCGTCTGGAAGGCGCGTGGCAAGGCTACCTCCACGCCGGCAGACGAGGTGGTGTCGGGCGTGCGCTCGCTTGTTGCCAGCGGAGCGCGCGAGGTGGTGCTTACGGGCATTGACCTCGGGCGATATGAGTACGAGGGGCTGAGCCTCGCGGGGCTGCTCTCACGCATCCTCGGCGAGACGAACGTGGGCCGCGTGCGCCTGAGCTCAATTGAGCCGGCAGGCGTTACGCCCGCGCTGCTCGAGGTGATGGCCCGCTGCGAGGGGCGCGTGGCGCCGTTTTTGCATATTCCTATCCAGAGCGGCTGCGACGAGACGCTCGCGCGCATGCGGAGGCCTTATACGGTGGCCGAGTATGCCGAGGTGGTGCGCCGTGCCCGTGAGGCCGTGCCTGGGGTTGCCATTGCCTGCGACCTCATCGTGGGCTTTCCCGGCGAGACGGACGAGGAGTTTGCCGAGAGCCTTGCCACTTGCGAGCGCCTGGGCTTTGCGAAGATGCACGTGTTTCGCTACTCCAAGCGCCCGGGCACGCCGGCTGCGGCCATGCCCGGCCAGGTGAGCGCCGAGGTGAGCTCCGAGCGCAGCCGCCTCATGCGCGAGATGGCCGAGCGCTCCCGCCACGCCTACGTCGCCTCGCTCGTGGGCGTTGCGCAAGACGTGCTCGTGGAGCGCATCGACCGCGGCGTCTCGGGCGCCCTGGTTGACGTGAGGGTCGATCTTGGGCACACTGGAGAGCTCGTGCGCGTGGTACCTCATGCGGCCTCGGGCTCTGTGCTTGATGCACGCGCTATGTAAGGCTTGGGTGTGATTTGCCAAGGCGGGGCTTGGTGGCTGTCTTCGCCGGCGGCGTCTTAGCGTATCATGGCGCTTTGAGACGACGTTGAGGCTTGGAGGAGCATGGAGCCAGCGCAGGTTCGACTGACCATCCCGGATTGTGTCGATGTGGGCGCGCTCATGGGCGCGCAAGACCAGCTCTTGCGCCGCATTGAGGCGTCTACCTCGGCTTCTATTACCGTGCGCGGCAATCAGGTTGCCGTTGTGGGAGACGCGCTCGAGACCAACCGCGTGGTCTCGGTGTTTTCGCGCCTCATCGAGCTTGTGAGCCGAGGCGAGCAACCCGGCCCCGAAGACCTCGAGCTTCTGCTTGCGAGCGAGGATGCCGTTCGGGTCTCTGAGGCGGTGCTCGGCGAAGACATCCTGCTCACCTTTCGGGGGCGCGCCATTCGCCCCAAGACGCTCGGGCAGCGGCGCTATATCGATGCCGTGCGTGCCAATACCGTCACCTTTGCCTTGGGGCCCGCCGGTACCGGTAAGACGTATCTGGCCATGGCCATGGCGGTGGCGGCCCTCAAGCGCCGCGAGGTGGGGCGCATCGTGCTCTGCCGTCCGGTGGTTGAGGCCGGCGAGTCACTCGGATACCTGCCGGGCACCCTGCAGGAAAAGCTCGACCCATACGTGCGCCCGCTCTATGATGCCCTCTTCGACATGACGGACATGGAGAAGGGCAATGCCCTCATCGAGCAGGGCGTTATCGAGATTGCTCCTTTGGCCTACATGCGTGGTCGTACCCTCAACGACGCCTTCGTGATCTTGGACGAGGCGCAAAACACCACTCCCGAGCAGATGAAGATGTTTCTTACGCGCCTGGGCTTCAGGAGCAAGTTCGTGGTCACCGGTGACGCGAGCCAGCGTGACCTGGGCGGTCCCAGCGGCCTTGCGAGCGCGCGTCGGACGCTCGAGGGCATCGGCGACATCGCGTTTGTTGAGCTAGACCGCGCCGACATCGTGCGCCACTCGCTTGTGGCGCGCATCGTGGAAGCCTACGAGGGCGTGCGCCCGGCATCTCAGGAGGGATAACGCATGGCGGCAGACTTGTTTCTCGAGTGTGAAGAGGGCGTTGAGCTCGCAATCTCTGAGGAGGAGCTTGCGCGCGTCTTTGACGTGGTGCTCGCCGAGGAGGGCGTTGAGCGCCCGTGCGGCGTGAGTGTGAGCGTGGTAGGCGAAGCCTCCATGCAGGCGCTCAATGCAGAGTGGCGCGGGGTGGACGCACCTACAGACGTGATCTCTCTTGAGTGCGAGCGCCCCGACGACCCAGACCTTGCCCCAGGTGAGCCGTGCGAGCTGGGAGACATCGCCATGGCGCCCGAGGTGCTTGTTCGCCAAGCCGCCCAGTTTGGCACGAGTGCCGCGGATGAGACTCGCCTCATGGCCATACACTCCCTTTTGCACCTGCTGGGATACGACCACATCGAGGAGGACGAGGCCCAGGAGATGGAGGCGCGCGAGGACGAGCTCTTGGCCCTGGCATGCGATGCACGCGTGGGACACGTGATGCTCACGCGCCATCATGACGATACGCCCCTGCCTGCCGTGGGCGCGGCTGACTCCATCGGCGACGCGGTTGCGGAGCAGTAGCCATGATTCCCGGTTCAAACCAAAACCACCCCACGTTCTGGCGTAGCTTTGGCTTTGCCATCCAGGGCTTTCGCTTTGTGCTCGTGAGCGAGCGCAACATCAAGGTCATGCTCGGCGGCTTTGTCTTTGCCGTCGTGGCTGGCCTCGTCGTGGGGCTTGAGCCCGTGGAGTGGGGCTTTGTGCTGCTCTGTTGTGGCGTGGTGCTCTGTGCCGAGTTGCTCAATACCGCCATTGAGACGGTGGTAGACCTCGTCTCGCCTGAGTACCATCCGCTCGCTGGCCGGGCCAAGGACGTTGCCGCTGCCGCCGTATGGATCCTTTGCGTGTTTGTGGGGCTGGCCGGGCTCATCGTGCTCGGCATGGCCGCTTTGCGCCGCCTCTGCTAGCTGCCTGCTGCGAAAGCGTCGCCCTCTGCGGCGGGCGGGAGCGCTCTGCGCCTTGAGCTGATGTGGCACCTTGAACCTAGCGTTTTCTTGCCTTTTCTTTGCGGCGGCCCTCGGTTTGGAGGTCACCGCGCTAGTATCTATCCAAACTCCGCACGCATCGTGCGCTATCAAGCCTAGCCTGCCGGCATGGCCGGCTCGAACCGATAGGAACCATATGTCTGACACTGCATTCCACAGTGGCTTCGTGGCCCTTGTAGGGCGCCCGAACGCCGGCAAGTCTACGCTGCTCAACGCCTGCTGCGGCCAGCGCATTGCCATCACGAGCCCCGTGGCCCAGACAACGCGCAAGCGCCTGCGTGCCGTGGTGAACGGCGAGAACTCCCAGCTTGTCATCGTCGATACCCCAGGCCTCCATAAGCCTAAAGACGCCCTTGGCAAGGAGCTCAACAAGGCGGCTCTGGGCGAGCTTTCTGACGTTGACGTGGTGGCCATGCTTGTGGACGCCACCAAGCCCGTGGGTACGGGTGACGAGTGGGTGGGCGCGCACGTTGACAAGGCGCATGCCCCCAAGGTGTTGGTGCTCACCAAGGCAGACATTGCCAACCCCGAGCAGATGGCTGCCCAGGTTGAGGCCGCAAGCAAGCTCGCCCACTTTGACGACGTGATTGTCACGAGCGCCACAGAGGGCTTTAACGTTGACGCCTTTGTGCGCCTTGTGGGAGAGCGCCTGCCCGAGGGCCCCAAGTGGTTCCCCGACGACATGGCCTCCGACGCGTCCGAAGACGAGCTCATCAGCGAGTTTGTGCGCGAGAAGGTACTGCTTAACTGCCGGGACGAGGTGCCGCACTCGGTGGCGGTTACCTGCGACGAGCTTCGCTGGGCCAAAGACGGCCATGCGAGCATCTCCTGTTCCATCCTCGTTGAGCGCGAGGGTCAAAAGGGCATCATCGTAGGCAAGGGCGGCACCATGATCAAGAAGATCGGCTCTGCCGCTCGTCGCGACATCGAGCGCCTGCTTGACGCCAGGTGCTTCCTCGAGCTGCGCGTGCAGGTGCGTCCCCAGTGGCGCCGCGACGCCAACGAGATTCGTCGCCTGGGGTACAGCGCCACCGAGGAGTAGTGGGGCCACTTTGCTTCGCATGGTCCCGCAGGCCCGTTGCGCCGCACGAAGGCACTCCCGACTTGTCGCTACGTTGCTGAGTCTCGTGTGCTTGATCGGGTTGCTGGCGGGGTTGTATTGGGTCGTTTGTGTGCGAGCGAGAGGATTGAGGTATGGCAGGGGGTAGGAGAACTCGACATGGGAAGGGCGTGGTTATTGGCCGCACCAAGCTGGGGGAGAGCGACCTTATCCTTACCTTGCTCGAGGGATCTGGCTCGCAGGGGCGAGCCGTTGCCAAGGGGGCTCGCAAGCCTGCCGGCAAGCTTGCGGCCAAGGTGCAGCTGTTTTGCGAGCTCGACTTGTTGCTTGCCCAAGGGCGCTCGCTCGACATCGTGGCCGAGGCACAGCTGCTTGACCCTCATGCTGGCTTGCGGGGTGATTTTGAGCGCGTAAGTGCGGCGAGCGCCATCTGCGAGATCGCGCGGCTTACGAGCTTTCCGGATGCGCCCGACCCATTCCTCTTTCCCATTTGCTCGCGGGCGCTGCGTGCCTGCGAGGAGGCCCCGAGCCGCGCGCACCTTGACGTGTGCGTGGCGGCCCATGCGCTCAAGGTGCTTTCGCACCAAGGCTGGCGTCCCGTGCTCGATAGCTGCGTGGCCTGTGGCGAGCCCTCGGTGACACGGCTTTCTGCCTCGGCCGGCGGCGGGCTCTGCGAGAGCTGCGCTCGTGAGGTTGCCGGCGCTGAGCTCGTGGATGCTCAGATGCTCGCCTGGCTCGAGGTGCTCATTCGGTCCACCTTTGACGAGCTGCTCTGTGCCCCCATAGACGGCGTAACCGCAACCACCTTGCTTGCCCTCGTGCATACCTGGGCGGCCACCCATCTCGACGCCCGTCTCAGGGCCTTCGAGTTCGTGCTCAGCGTCTAGCGCGCCGCTCCCTTCGCGCGAGAGGCATAGGAATGCAGGGTAGTCATTTCCTTGCATTCGGGGACTGCCCTCCGCGCGGCCGCTTTGGTCAACTACCTTGATATGCGCTGAGGATATGAGCAGTCATTCAGGTTTTTGCTTCGTTAGTATGGCTGGGCTGTAAGCTCAGTCATCTGATGGGAGATTCTTCCTATGGAATTGCTGCTCGACATTGTGCAGGACGCCGTTAAGGACACGGCGGGTCTTGTGCCGTTCTTGCTTGTGACCTATCTCGTGCTCGAGGGCATTGAGCACACGGCGGGAAGCCGGGTTAATGCGTTGGTGAGGCGTGCCGGGGCGGCGGGCCCTGCGGTGGGCGCTCTTGCGGGCATTGTGCCGCAGTGTGGCTTCTCCGCCATGGGCGCCACGCTCTACGCAGGCCGCGTAGTGACGCTGGGCACGCTCGTGGCGGTGTTCCTCTCCACCTCAGACGAGATGCTGCCCCTGCTCGTTGCGGAGCAGGTGGACGCACGCGTGCTTGGCTCCATCCTCCTCGGCAAGGCCACGCTTGCCCTTGTGTGGGGCGCGGCGATTGACGCGGCGCTGCGTGTGTTGCGCGCCCGTCCCCGTGCGCATGCCGTGGTGCGGCGCGGGGTCTTTGGCTCGAAGCATCCAAGCTCGCTCGTTGACGAGCTTTCCGAGGCGGGCGAGGGTGCGGAGCACATCCACGAGCTCTGCGAGCGGGCGCACTGCGGCTGCGACGACGCTCACGCACACGAGGGCCACAGCCATGGCGCACACGAGGGCCACGAGGGTCACGCCCATGGGCACGATCACGGCGAACACGGGATGCTTCGCTCCGTGCTCCATGGGGCGGTCTCGCACACCGTGCAGGTAACGCTTTTCATCTTTGTGGTGACGCTTGTGCTCGCCGGGGTCATCGACACGGTGGGGGAGGACGTGCTGGTGGCGTTTCTCCAGAGCAACGAGCTGCTTGCGGCCTTTGCCGCCGCGCTTGTGGGGCTCATCCCCAACTGCGCCGCAAGCGTGGTGATCACCCAGCTCTACCTTGAGGGCGCTCTGGCGCTGGGCCCCATGATGGCAGGCTCGCTTGCGGCGGCTGGCGCGGGCTACCTGGTGCTGTTCCGCACCAACGCAAGCGCGCGTGAGAACGCCTTTTTTGTGGCGCTGCTCTATGGAATCTCTGTGCTGAGTGGCTTTGTCATCATGGCGATGGGCATCTAACGCCTGTCACCAACACGTTTATGTGCGCGGGGCTGCTCGGGTATTCCGGGCAGCCCCGCTTGCATAGCTCGTGAAAACATGCGCAGGTAAGAGGGCTTGAAGGCGGCGCTTCGCCGTGTGCATGGCGCGGGCCGCCCTGAGCCCCGTGGCGTCCGCGCGTGCTTTCCGTTAGTGATGGATCACGTCCCCCGCGGCCTTGATGCGAGCGATGACGGGTGCTGCCTCGTCGGAGCTGAGATAGCGATAGGTGCACTCCGGCACCAGCTCTCGAAGCTCGTCGAAGGCGTCTCGCTGAATGAGCTGGCGCACGGTGGAGGCGCTCACCGGGCGCGCGTCCTCGCCGGAAGCCTCGTGTCCACGAGCGTCGATGCGCGGGATTACGGTGAAGGCGATGCCATGGGCAGGCAACTCGCGTGCCATCACCTCGTTGTACGTGGCCGTAACGGCACTTGAGCGCTCTTCTCCGCAGAAGCGCTCGCTTACGCCAAGCGCCTCCGCAATGTGGCAGAACACGGCGGCGTCGAGCGCCGCATGGCCCGCCGCCACGTCAAGGCTGTCTCCCAAGAAGTAGCTCGGGAAGGTTGCGCTGCTGATGATGTAGGGGCCCGAGTCGTGGAGCACCACGTTGGCGAGCCCAGCCTCGGCCACGCCCTCGGAGATGAGCCGCTTACGCACGGCAAAGGGGAAGAGGCTCTTGTCCTCGCTCACGCAAAAGAGATGCACCACATCGGCGCGGCTCGCGGCGGTCTCGATAAGGTGCAGGTGCCCTGTGGTGAGCGGGTTTGCGTTCATGACGATGGCCGCGCTCTTGGCGCCCTCCACGCGGCTCTTGGCGAGGTTGGCAAGATACGAGGAGAACCCGTCGCGGCGGTTCTCCATGAGCACGGCCTTGCCCTCGGCGCGTGCCACCTCGTAGAACCCGAGGCTCCCAAAGAACTTGGCGCTTGCGCACTTGGTATAGAGAAACAGGCGGTAGCAGCCCCGCTCGGCCTCAACCTCCATGAGGTGGGTCACGATCTCGTTCATGAGCTGCTCGCCCTGGTGCTCGCTCGCCACGGCCATGCAGCGCAGCGTGTTGCCAAAGCAGCTGCCCGTCGCGATGGCGCGGCCATCCTCAAACATGGCACAGGTGTAGTCGAGGTTGGCGTCGCGTCGGATGCCCTCGGCCTCAAGCAGCTTCTCCACGACGGCGATGCCGCGCGCATCGGATGCATATACCTTTGATATGGGATAGCTAGACATGGCGCTCCTTAGCTTAACGGCGGCACTTCTGGCCTGGCGAGTGGTGCCAAAAGAGCTGCCTGCCGTTCACCGAAACTTCGTTGACCAAAAACATAGCAGATTACCTGCACCTTTGCCGAGCGCATGCCGTTCACCTGCCGAGTGATACCAGAAACACCGCGCGAACAGGCACCCCGTTTTGCTCGCGTTTATCATGTGCAGCGAAATGAGGAGGCCGCATGGTCTCTCATGAGGGGCATGAGTTCTCAAGCAAGGACTACATGAAAGGAGCTGAGATGCTCAACAGCATTCAGGCTACGGCTATGGCCGGCACGCTCGAATCGAGCGATGCTCAGGTCACCGTCGAGCCGGGCTGCGGCTCGGTGGAGCTCTCCATCGAGAGCAGCGTCATGAACCAGTACGGGCGCCAGATTAAGGCGTGCGCCACCGAGACGCTCGACCGCCTCGGCATCACTGACGCCAAGGTTCACATCGTCGACCATGGCGCGCTCGACTGCACGCTCAAGGCCCGCATCGAGGCCGCGGTGCTTCGCAGCGCCGGCGCCTCCGACAAAAACGTTGACTGGGGAGGAGTGATCCGCTAATGATTCCGCGCCCCAAGCCCGAGAGGTTCCGCCTCCGCCGCACCATGATGTTCATGAACGCGCAGAAGCCGGGTCTCATCAAGGACGCCTACATCTACGGCGTCGATTCCATCATGCTTGACCTCGAGGACGCCGTCGCTGAGAACCAGAAGGACGCCGCACGCTTCTCGCTCTACCATACGCTCAAGACCATCGACTACGGTGACACCGAGGTCATAGTGCGCATCAACGGCCTTGACACGCCGCACTGGCAGGAGGACATCCGCGTCTGCGTCGCCGGTGGCGCCGACGGCATCCGCATCGCCAAGTGCGAGAGCGCCCAGGACGTCCACACCGTCGAGGCCGCCGTCGAGGCCGCCGAGAAGGAGTTTGGCGTCGAGGTTGGCCGCACCCTGCTCATGGCCGCGCTCGAGAGCCCCAAGGGCATCCTCAACGCGTACGAGATCTGCTCTGCCTCTGAGCGCATGTTTGGCGTTGCCATCTCTGGCGGCGACTTCCGCAAGTGCATGCAGACCAAGTTCACGCCCTCTGGCGTCGACATGCTGGCCGCCCGTGGTCAGATGCTCGTGGCCGCCCGCGCCGCCGGCATCCAGTGCTTCGACACCGTCTTCACCGATCTGGACGACGAGGAAGGCTTCAAGGCCGAGGTCATCCAGAACAAGGAGATGGGCTTTGACGGCAAGAGCCTCATCAACCCCAAGCAGATTCGCCTCGTGCACGAGATCTTTGCCCCCACGGAGAAGGAGGTGCTCCAGGCCGAGGCCATGGTGCGCGCCTTCCGCGAGGCTGCCGCTGCCGGCGTTGGCGTGTTCACGGTGAACGGCAAGATGGTTGACGTGGCCTTTATTCCTGGCGCCGAGCGCACGCTTCGCCTTGCTCGCGCCTGCGGCATGTATGAGGGTGATCTTGTATGATTAACGCTGTTGGTAGGGATATTCCCGAGGAGCTGCTGGTTGACGGCAAGGAGGTCTACCAGGGCAAGAACTACATGGACGGCAAGTACCTCCAGAAGGCTGCCCCCTGCACCCGTCGCTTTGAGAAGCCGCAGGAGAGCAAGATCGTCGAGTCTCTGGTCGAGGCGCTCAGGCAGTGCGGGGCTAAGGACGGCATGACCTTCTCCTTCCACCATCACCTGCGCAACGGTGACTACGTGGTGAACATGGTCATGAAGGCCGCCATCGAGGAGCTTGGCCTCAAGGACCTCACCATCGCCGCCACCTCGCTGGGCTCTGCCCACGACCCCATCGCCGACTACATCGAGCAGGGCAAGGTCACCGGCATCCAGACCTCCGGCATCCGTGGTCGCATGGGTGAGGTAGTCTCTGCCGGCAAGCTCAAGACGCCGGCCATCATCCGCTCCCACGGTGGCCGTCCTCGCGCCATCGAGGCGGGCGAGGTGCACATCGACATTGCCTTTGTCGCTGCCCCCACCTCTGACAACGTCGGCAACTGCCGCGGCATTGGCGGCAAGAGCAACTGCGGCTCTTTGGGCTATGCCATGACCGACGCCAAGTATGCCGACCACGTCGTTGTGGTGACCGACTGCCTGGTCGACTTCCCCAACTTCCCCGCTTCCGTCGAGGCCATCGACGTTGACGCCGTGGTGGTTGTGGATTCCATCGGCGACCCCAAGAAGATCGCCTCTGCTGCCGCGCGCATCAGCCAGAACCCGCGTGACCTCATGATGGCCGAGAACGTGGCCAAGGTCATCGCCTCCACGCCCTACTTCAAGGATGGCTTCTCCTTCCAGACCGGCGTGGGCGGCCCGAGCCTTGCTGCCAATCTCTTCCTCGAGCAGTACATGGACGAGCGCGACATCAAGATGGGCTGGGCCATCGGCGGCATCTGTGGCCCCATGGTCGAGCTCCTCAAGCGCGGCAAGGTGGGCAAGGTCATCGACGTTCAGGACTTTGACCTCGACGGCGTCAACTCCATCAACCAGACGCCGGGCCACTTTGAGATGAGCGCCTCTCAGTATGCGAACCCCGCCAACAAGGGTGCGTTCGTCAACAAGCTCGACTTTGTGGTGCTCGCCGCCCTCGAGATCGACACCGACTTCAACGTGAACGTGCTCACGGGCTCCGACGGCGTACTGCGCGGCGCCCCCGGTGGCCACCCCGACACGGCCGCTGGCTCCAAGTGCTGCATCATCGTCACCCCGCTCACCCGTGGCCGCATGGCTACCGTGTGCGAGCACGTGGTGACCGTCACCACCCCGGGCGACTGCGTTGACGTGCTCGTCACCGATTACGGCATTGCCGTGAACCCGCTTCGCCCCGACCTCATCGAGTGCCTCGATGCCGCTGGCATCGAGCATGTCTCGATTGAGGAGCTCAAGGACAAGGCGTACTCGCTCGTGGGCACGCCTGACGACCTCGAGTGGGAGGACAAGGTCGTGGCCGTGCTTGAGGCGCGCGACGGCACCATCCTCGACGTGGTTCGCAAGATCAAGCCGCTCGAGCTGTAAGGCTAGCTAGCCCCGGCCGGTCGAGAGTTTTCTCGGCTGGCCGGTTTTTTGTACCCGTCGGCCGAGGGTGCCCTTGCATGGCTTGGGGGCCATTTTGCTTCGCAAAGTCCCGCAGCCCCGCTGCGCCATGCAAGGGCGCCCTCGGCCTTTGTTGTGCCGGTTGCCGGCCTGGTGCGAGTGTCTCGACCTCTGGGTACGTTGCTGTACCAGCTCGAGCGCTTGATCGGGTTGCTGGTGTGCTTTAAACAATGCCCCCTTGCGGCCGTTTGCTGCGAGGGGGCATTGTTTGCTAGCGCCTGTTGAAGAGGGCCGAGACCTTTCGGCTGAGGGAATAGGGGGCCACGCGGCCGAAGGTGTAGCAGGCTTTTGAGACGAGGCCGGGGGCGCAGGCGGCTCGGTTGCGCAAGAGGGCTACGAGGCCGATGCGAGCCACTTCCTCAGCCGTAAGCATGAAGGCGTCCTTTGTGCTCGTGTCAGTGCCCGCCACGTCCCAGAAGCCGGTGCGCACGGGGCCGGGGCAGAGGGCGGTGACGTGCACGCCCGCCGGCGCCAATTCCTCGTGCAGGGCCTCGCTCAAGGAGAGCACATAGGCCTTGGAGGCAAAGTAGGTGGCCATGCCAGGACCTGGCATCACGCCCGCCACGGAGGCAACGTTCAAGATATAGCCTTCCCCGCGCTGGGCCATACGCGTGCCGTACGCATGGCAGAGCTCGGTGAGCGCTAGGATGTTCACGTGCACGAGGGCGCGCTGACGCTCGAGGCTGCTTTCGCAGAAGCGCTCGGTGTAGCCAAAGCCCGCGTTGTTGCACACGAGCTCGGGGTCAATGCCCAGGGCGTCTATCTTGGCCAAGAGTTCGGCGGCGCCATCCTCGCGGGCAAGATCTGCGCAGACGATCCGCACGTCTGCCCCAAGGGTGCCAAGCGAGGCGGCGAGCGCCATGAGCTTGCTTTGGTTGCGCCCATGGAGCACAACCGCCCAGCCGCGCTGGGCAAGCTGCCTGGCGAGCTCTTCGCCAATGCCTCCTGTTGCTCCCGTGACTAGTGCCCACCTGTGCCGCATAGCTGCTCCTTACCTCGCTTTACGTTCGTGAGGTAGCTTACACCTTGTTCAGCTTTACCCACTCACCGGAGCGAGACCCGTGTTGCACGGTCGGGGCCACTTTCTTCGAAAGTCCCTAGCCCCTCCCTTAGCAACACGGGTCTCGCTCCTCGTTTCTTCGCTAAATCGTTGGTTGCGTTTTAGCTCGTTACGCCTTCGCTTGCCTGCTGGTCTTGGCGCTTGCCGCCTTGTTGGCCGGGCTGGCCCATGGTGTCGGCTCCCATGGTGTTTGCTACGTCGCTATAGGTGATGCCGTTCATGGTTACGGTGGTGCTGGTGCTGCCTGCAGTGACGGCGTAGGTGCCGTCGCCGGTAACTCCCGGGGCGCTGATTACAGCACAGCCGTATTGCTTGGTGGGCGTGTAACTTGCGAGCTCGGTGCCCTCTTGCGAGGTGAGGGTGATGGTGTCGCCGGCGTTTCCGGCGACGCTTACGAGCATGGTGCCCTGCGTTGAGCTATCGCCCAGGTTCTGCGCCATGCCATTGGCGCCTGCTGCCACGAGCACGCCGCCGGTGATGGTGCCCTCGCCGGCATAGTCGAGCGATCCGTTGCCTCCATTGGTGGGGCCACTCACATAGGTTTCGCCGCCCGAGATGGTTAGGTTGCCGTTGGAGTCAATGCCGTCGCCCTCGGCGTTGACGGTGAGGGTGCCTCCCGTGATGGTGATTGAGGCGGTGTCGTCAGCCTCGTCCATGGGGCCGCCTGCAGCCTCGCCTTGGTTGGGCGCAGTGCCTTGGGGCATGGTGCCGTCACTTGCTGGCGCTTCGCCATTTGCGGAAGGTGCTTCGTCGCTGGGCAGCTCGGGAGGGGTGTTCGCGGCCTGGCCGCTCGTGCCTTCGGGCTGCTTCGGAGCCTGCGAGGCATCAGGCGTCGCGCCATTTGCTGCGGCCGTATCCTCGGCGGTGGCATCAGCAGTGCCAGAAGTATCGCCTGCGTTTGCCGTGCCTGCGGCGTTGATGCCGTCGTCGCTTGCCGTGAGTTTAAGCGTGCCGCCGGTAATGGAGATGGCTGCGCCCTCAAGCGCCTCGTAGCTTTGCGACACGGTGACTGTTCCGCCGTTCACCGCGAGGTCTTGCTCGGCATGGATGCCGTCGTCGCCTGCGCTCACTGAGATGCTGCCATCGTCTATCTGCAGCACGCCCGAGGCGTCAAAGCCGTCCGAGGTAGCCGTAATCTCAAGTGTACCTCCACCAACGTAGATGTAGCCCTTGGTGCTGTCCTCGTCATTGGCGCAGTGGATGCCATCGGTGCCGGCCAAAAGCGACCAGGCGCCTCCCACAACGGCAACCGAGTCTTTTGCTTGCACGGCGTGGCCGGCGGCCGCAACGCTCACCGTGCCCGATACAAGCGTTGCGTCGTCTTTCACCACCATGCCGTGGCCCTGCGCAGAGGTAATGGTGAGGGTGCCATCGCCATTGATGGTGAGGTCGTCCTTACTCCATACCGCACCGTCGAGCGTGTGCTCGTCCTCGGATGTGGAAGCTCCCGTTGCGGCGAAGGTGTTGGTGCTGCCCGAGGCAAGGGTCATAAACACCTTGTCGGCCTGGCGCACGTAGAGCGCGGTGCCGCTCGAGCTAGTGATGCTTGCGCCGTTAAGCACGATCTGCACCTTGGCCGTATCCGCTGCATCCACCACAACACGCCCGTCGCTTAGCGTGCCGCTCAGCACGTAGGTGCCTTCTTGCGAAATTGTGACCGTAGAGCCGTCAATGCTGGCTCCTGCGCCATCCTCCGAAGAGCCCTCGTCTGAGAGCGCGATCTTGGTGGCGCTTGCCTCGTCGAAGCTCGCATCGCGGTCGCGCTCTGAAACGAGCGAGCTAGCGTCAATAAGGTTTACGGCGGAGGATTGCGTCTCTGCGCTTGCCTCCGTGGTTGCCGCCTGGCTAGCCGAGGCGGCGCAGGCCGTAAGCGGGCTTGCGGCCAGGGTGAGCGCAAGGCCATAGGTGAGGGCTCCATACAGCTTCTTATAGCTCATTGCTGCGCACCTCCTGATGCGTGAGTGCCACTTCAAGGTTGCCGTTTCGGCAGCGAACCTCATCGAGCAATTCCTTTTCTGATGCTTTCGGCTTGAGCTCGACGTTGTATACGAGCTTGTAGAGGCTGCCCATGCCTGTGGTCTTGATACTCGTGAGCTCGCTTGAGCAGGTGTATGTGGCAAGCAGATCGTCAAACATGCCCGTAAAGTCGAGGTCTTCGGGCACGGTAATCCGAAGCGCCCGATGGCGCACGCTGCTGGCTCCTAGGCCCGCAAGGGTAAAGAGCAGGTAGGAGCCTCCCACCACAACGCACACAAGGGAGGCAACCGCGACATAGCCCATCCCCGCTGCCAGCCCTACGCTCATGGCGAGAAAGACAAACCCGATGTCGCGTGCGGAGCCAGGGATGGAGCGAAAGCGCACGAGCGAGAATGCTCCCATGACGGCCACGCCTGCGCCCACGCTTCCGTTGACGAGAGCTATCACCGTGCATACCATGGCAGGCATAAGCGCGAGGGTCACAGCAAAGCTTTGCGTGTGTCCGTGCCTGAAGCAATAGAGCAAGGCGAGTGCCGCGCCCATGACGAGTGATGCCGCGAGGCATGCGAGTAGGCTGGTCATATCGGGCGAGGACGTTGAGGTGCTTGTGAAGAGTGATCCGAACATCGGGACTCCTTAATACTTGGTCTACGTGAGTGTCTGCAGAGTTTGTCTGCGTCATGGTTGCGCATGTGCGTGCCTCGTCGCAGGCGTCTTGGGCGTGTGGTACACGTGGCAGGTCGGCTACGGCTGCGAGAGGGGCTCGTCCGTTTCAGCTAGGTGGATCCGGCAGGCGGTTGCGTACTTTGACCAGCTTGCCTTTTGCACCTGCCCCTCCCTAAGCGCTTCCAGCAGCCAAAAGGGGAGGGCACCGAGTGCCTTTACCTCAAGGATGGAGAGTCCCTCGGCCAAGATCTGTTGCGTCTCATCGGCGTTCGAGAGGCTCAGGCGATCCCAGCGCATCCGCACGCGCCTGTCGAGGGTGAGGCGGAGGTTGCGGTCGCTCCTGCAATAGAAGGCGTCACGGTCGTAGGCGAGGTATACACGGGGCGCAAGCCCCTCATAGCGTGAGGCGGTCCAGGCAAGCTCGCGTTCTATTTGAGTGGCGGGCGCCATGTGTCCTGCGAGCAGGCCCTGGGCCCCATGCTCAGGGAGGAGGCAGCGACGCTTGTACACCACGCCTCGGCATTTCTTTTTGAGCTCAACGAATATGGGCTCATCTGGAGCGGGCGTTCCGTAACATCGCAGCCGGATCTTCTCCTTATAGGTGGGGTGCTCGGTGCTCCTGCGTGCCATGAGCAGCGTGGGCGTGTCGTAGTAGACGCTGCGGATGGTGGCGGCTCCGTGTTCGTCGGGCACCACATAGCTGCTCGTAGCGCGCAAGAGCGCCTCGCGCTGCGCATCGGTAAGCAGGTACTTCACCTCGCGTCGTGTGAAGTTGAGCTGCACGGGGTGGCTGCCAGGCTTGCTGCGCGCCTGCGCATCGCGGCTTAGCTCATGTAGGCTTGTGGGGGAGTAGTCTGTGTGCAATGGTCCTCCTTTCGGCGTGAGCCCATCCTGCGGGAGAAACCTGAAAACTCCCTTGCGAGTGGCCGCGCGGCGGCACATGCGGATAGAATGCCAACGACCCTTTCGTCTTCCTGAAAGGCTGTGCAGCGGGAAGAGCTCCGCTATGCTCCGGCAGCGCAACCTGCAACCGGCCCATGAGGGGAGAGGCCCGTGTTGCTAAGGGAGGGGCTTAGGGACTATGCGAAGCAAAGTGGCCCCGAGCGTGCAACACGGGCCTCTCCCCGGTGAGTGGGCGTAACATATCTGCGCTTATGTGCATCCTGCGAGGGTGTGCGGGGTGGTGCGGGTTGTGCTACCATACCGACCTGTTGGTACCTCGGACTTAGTCGCTCGCCTCACCCGCGGCGCACCCAGTCTGAGGCGAATAGCAAAGCCGCATAAGCGGCTGCCGAGGGAATCCCCCCTAGGCCGAGAGAAAGGTGCCATCATGACCATCTCCAAGGAGCGCAAGGCCGAGCTCGTCGCCACCTACGGCAAGAACGAGCACGACTCCGGTTCTGCTGAGGTTCAGGTTGCCATCCTGACCGACCGCATCAAGGAGCTCACCGAGCACATGAAGTCCCACAAGAAGGACTTCCACACCCGTCGTGGTCTGCTGATGCTCGTTGGTAAGCGTCGTCGTCTTCTCTCCTACATCAAGAAGAACGACATCAACAACTACCGTCAGCTCATCGCCAAGCTCGGCATCCGCGACAACATTCAGTAAGTCCTCTCACGGACCTCGGGGGCGCTTCGGCGCCCCTTTTTATAGCAAGCGCCTAAGGTCTAGGCGCAGCGAACCCGCACGAGGCGCGCATGCGATAGTGCCAGATCAAGCGAGGTGGGCGACGTGCCCGCCAAGGGGTTCGCACGACGGCCCGTCTGCAACGTGGCAGACGGAGATAAGGGAATCACATGGCTAAGGTTACACACGAGTTTGAGCTCTTTGGCAAGCACTATGCCCTCGAGACGGGCGAGCTGGCCAAGCAGACCACCGGTGCCGTCCTCGTCAAGCAAGGCGACTCCACCGTGCTCGTCACGGCGGTGGTCTCCAAGGAGCGCAAGGACTATGACTTCTTCCCCCTGACGGTGGACTTCATCGAGAAGATGTATGCGGTTGGCCGCATCCCGGGTGGCTACCTCAAGCGTGAGGCTCGCCCCTCCGAGAAGGCTACGCTCACGGCTCGCATGATCGACCGTCCGCTGCGTCCGAGCTTCCCGGCCGGCTTCCGCAACGAGGTGCAGGTCGTTGCCACCTCGCTCGTGGCCGACCAGACCAACCCCGTTGACGTCATCTGTGTCATGGCCGCAAGCTCCGCGCTCACCGTGGGCGGCGTGCCCTTTGAGGGTCCCCTGGCCTGCGTGCGCATCGCCCGCAACCCAGAGACGGGCGAGTTCATCGTGAACCCCACCTACGAGGAGCGCGACTACTCCGATCTCGACCTCGAGCTTGCCGGTACGCCCGACTTCATCTCCATGCTCGAGGCCTCCGCTGAGGAGATCTCCGAGCAGGACATGCTCGCCGCCATGGCCTTTGGCCAGGAGGCCATCGCCGTCTTCTGCGAGGAGCAGAAGAAGTTCTTCGCCAAGGTCGAAGAGGCTAACGGCCCCATCCAGCAGCGCGAGTACCTCTACGACGAGCCGGTGCCTGCCGTGCACGACCGCGTGTTTGCCCACTACGGCGAGATGGAGGCTGCCCTCAAGGACGCCGACAAGCTCTCCCGCATCGGCAAGGTCGAGCTGCTCAAGGCCGCCATCAAGGCCGAGTTTAGCGAGGAGGAGCAGGCCCTTTACAGCCGCGAGATCCCCGTTGAGCTCAAGAGCCTCGAGAAGCACGCCATGCGCATGATGGTCGTCGAGACCGGCGAGCGCGTTGACGGCCGTGCCGCCGACGAGATTCGCCCGCTCATGGTCAAGCCCGACTACCTGCCGCTCGTTCACGGCTCTGGCCTCTTCCAGCGCGGCCAGACCCAGGTGCTCTCCGTTGCCACCTTAGGCATGCTCAACGAGTGGCAGCGCCTCGACACCATCGAGCCGGTTGATGGCAAGCGCTACATGCACCACTACAACTTCCCGCCGTACTGCACCGGCGAGACGGGCCGCATGGGCGCGCCCAAGCGTCGCGAGATCGGCCACGGCAACCTTGCCGAGCGCGCGCTTCTGCCGGTGATCCCCTCCGAGGAGGAGTTCCCCTACGCCATCCGCGTGGTCTCCGAGGTCATGGAGTCCAACGGCTCCAGCTCGATGGCCTCCACCTGCGGCTCCACGCTCGCCCTCATGGACGCCGGCGTGCCGCTCAAGCGCCCCGTCTCCGGCATCGCCATGGGCCTCATCCAGGAGAATGGCAAGACGGTCGTGCTCTCCGACATCCAGGGTCTCGAGGACTTCCTCGGCGACATGGACTTCAAGGTGACGGGCACCGAGCGCGGCATCACCGCCATGCAGATGGACAACAAGGCCACCGGCCTTACGCCCGAGATCCTTGCCCAGGCCCTGCACCAGGCCCGCGATGGTCGTGCCTTCATCCTCTCCGCGATGCTCGAGGCCATCCCTGCCTGCCGCGAGACGCCCAAGGACACCGCGCCGCAGATCATCACCATCCAGATCCCGACGGACAAGATCCGCGACGTCATCGGTTCTGGCGGCAAGGTCATCCGCGGCATCCAGGACGACACGGGTGCCACCATCGACATCCAGGAGGACGGCAACGTCTTCATCGCCGGCACCGACGGCTCCGCCCAGGAGGCCGCTGCCCGCATCAAGGCCATCGTCAAGGTGCCGGAGGTGGGCGAGGAGTACCTCGGCCGCGTCGTGGGCATCCAGCCGTTTGGCGCCTTCGTTGAGCTGCTTCCTGGCAAGGACGGCCTGCTCCACATCTCCCGTGTTGCCCAGGGCCGTGTGGACAAGGTGGAAGACGTGCTCTCCGTCGGCGACGAGGTGAAGGTACGCGTGCTCGAGGTTGACGAGAAGGGCAAGATCAGCCTTGACCGCATCGACAAGCCTGAGGTTCCCGGAGGCTCCAAGGCCGGCCACGGCGAGGGCGCCCCGCGTCGCGAGCGCGGCTCCGAGGGCGAGCGCAGACCGCGCCGTCGTCCCGGCGACAACGGCAACACCGGCCGTGCCCCGCGTCGTCACCACGAGGGCTAAAGGTCTGCTAGCATCGCACGTGCGAATCTAACAAGTGATGGGGAGGACTCGCAGGAGCCCTCCCCACTTTTGCGTTATGTGCGCACAGCGGCACAAGTCGCTTTAATAAACCTATCTACCTGCAATTTATTGCACTGTCTAAGGAGGTTACCCCACAGATGGCAAAGAACCCAACGCTGAGGATCATCCCTCTGGGCGGCCTTGACGGCATCGGCAAGAACATGACGGCCTTTGAGTGCGGCGACGACATGGTGCTCGTCGATGCCGGCCTGATGTTTCCCGACGACGACCAGCCCGGCATCGACCTCGTGCTTCCCGACTATACCTATGTGCTCGAGAACGAGGAGAAGCTCCGCGGCATCATCATCACCCACGGCCACGAGGACCACACCGGCGCCCTGCCGTACCTGCTGATGGACCTCACCCACAAGGTGCCCATCTTCTCCAGTAAGCTCACCCTCGGCATGATCGAGGGCAAGCTCGCCGAGCACAACATCAAGAGCCCCAAGTTCCGCGACGTGTCGGATGGCTCCAACATCTCGCTCGGCTGCTTCAACATCCAGTTCTTCGCGATGACGCACTCCATCCCGGGCGCGCTCGGTGTATTCATGAAGACGCCTGCCGGCACCGTGATGCACACCGGCGACTTTAAGCTCGACCAGACCCCCATTGACGGCGTGACTCCCAACTACAACGCTATCAACAAGTTTGCCAAGCAGGGCGTCGACCTTCTGCTTTCCGACTCCACCAACGCCAACATCCCCGGCTTCACGCCGAGCGAGGCTACGGTGGGGGCCGCCCTTCGCCATATCATCAAGAATGCCCCCGGCCGCGTGTTCGTGGCGAGCTTCTCGAGCCATATTCACCGCCTGCAGCAGGTCTGCGATGCCGCCACGGCAGTGGGCCGCAAGGTCGTGGTGACCGGCCGTTCCATGATCACCAACACCAAGATCGCCCGCGAGCTGGGATACCTCAAGGTGGCCGAGGAAGACATCCTCGATGCCTTTGAGCTGCGCGACATCCCCGACGAGAAGATCGTGGTGCTCTGCACCGGCAGCCAGGGCGAGCCGCTCTCGGCGCTCTCGCGCATGGCCAACGGCGAGCACAAGAGCCTCTCCATCCACGAGGGCGACACCGTAATCATCTCCGCCACTCCGGTTCCGGGCAACGAGAAGAGCGTCCAGGGCATCGTCAACTCGCTTGCCAAGATAGGCTGCGAGATCTACGACAAGTCCAATGCGCTTGTGCACGTCTCGGGCCACGGTCGTCAGGAGGAGCTCAAGCTCATGCTCGCCATGGTTCACCCGCGCAACTTCATGCCGGTACACGGCGAGGCGGTGCACCTGCGCGCGCACGCAAAGCTCGCCGAGAGCGTCGGCGTCTCTCCCGAGCGCATCTTCATCCTCGACAACGGCGACTCGCTCGAGATGAAGGCGGGCAAGGTCTCCGTGGGTCCGAGCTTTGACTCCGGCATCATCTACGTCGACGGCCTGCGCATCGGCGACACCGACCCGATTGTCCTGCGCGACCGCCAGAAGCTCGCTCAGGACGGCATTGTCACCTGCGTCGTTACGCTCAAGAGCCGCAACCGTCGCGTAGCCGACGTGGATGTTTCGAGCCGTGGCGTCTCCTTTGCGAGCGACGACGAGCTGCTTGCGAGCATCGAGGACCAGATCCGCACGGTGGTAGACAAGGCGCACCAGGCCACGACCCCGAGCGTCGACTCACTGCGCAAGTCCGTGCGCAACAGCCTCACTAACTTCCTGTGGAGCAAGACCCACACCCGTCCGATGATCATTCCGGTTGTCATGGAGGTCTAACGTCCCATGCCCGCCAAACGCAACACAAACGCACCGAAGGGCTCCGCGCGCACGTCGCTGCCCCAGGCGGATGGCGTCGCGAACGACCTCATTGGCATTGGCATCATCGTCGTTGCCGTTGCCATGATCTTTTCTCTGGTGATGCCGAGCTCGGCCATCGTGACCCATGCGATGGCCGAGGGGCTTCGCCTGGGCTTTGGCGAGGGCGCGCTGCTCGTGCCTATTGCGCTGTTGCTCTTTGCCATCACCATGTTTCTGCCCACAGACTCGGCGCTTGTGGGCAGGGTGGCACTGGGCCTCTCGCTTGTGGTGCTTGCCGTGCTCTCCATGCTCTCGCTCATGGCGGCGGGATCCGAGGAGGTGCCCGAGCAGGTGCTCGACGCCACGCTCGCGGCCTCTACCGGCGGCTATGTGGGGGCAGGCATCGCCTGGCTCATGCTCACGTTTGTGGGCCGCGCCGTGGGCATGGTGCTGCTCGTGGGGCTTGCCGTGGCGGGAATTGTGGTGTGCGGCTTTTCCGTCTCCAACCTCGTGATGCGCATCCAGGAGAGCATGGGCGTGGCGGCCGAGCATCTTTCGCGTGCTCGCGAGCGTGTGCAGAGCTCGCGTCGTCGCGAGCGTTTTGACGACGCTTGGGATGGCGCAGACGACGCGTGGGACGAGGGCGGCGCCTTTGACGAGGGCGCCTTCGCTGCCACTGACGAGCCTGGGCTTGAGGGAGCGGGTGCCGGCGGTGTTCGCCCCACGCGTGGCGCATCTTCGGCCGATGCCCCTACGAGCTTCATCGGCGCGCGCAAGACCTCGGTGTTGCATCGCCGCAACTCCAAGCCCTCCGGCATCGATCATGCCACGGCAACCATGCCCATCGAGGGCGTGGACGAGCCCACGGCTCCTCAGGGCGCCGCCATGGAGCCGGCCACCAAGATCTTGCGTCGCAAGAAGCCAGCAAAGCGGGCGGTTGCGCCGGCTGGCTCAGTTGTTACGGATGCAGCCGGCGACGAGGCGGCGGATGCGCCCAAGCCCACGCCTCTTGACGAGCTGCCCTTTGACCTTGCACCTGAGGGTGCCGCTGGCGTCGCCGGCATGGCCGCCGTTCTGGCCGCGGCCTCTGGCAAGAAGCCGGCCCGCGGCAAGGCCAAGGTGGGCTCGCCTGAGGCCGAGCCGGGCGCAGACGACACGATCCCCGAGTTTCTCCGCAACGCGGCCGCGGCCAAGGGCTCCGGCAAGGGCAAGGGCGGGCGTGCAGGCACTACCAAGGCCACTGCCGGCGTGGGCGCCGGCGAGCATGTGGCGCAGCCGAGCGCCCCGCAAGAGCCGGTTCGCCCTGGTGACGCCTCGGAAGACTTCGTGCTCCCGCCGCTCGAGCTCTTGAGCTCCAACCCCAACTCGGCGAGCTCTGCGAGCTCGGACTCCGAGCTTGAGCGCACGGCGAGGCGCCTGCAGTCTACCCTCGAGGAGTTTGGCCTCAAGAGCCGCGTCTCCGGGTGGACGGCAGGCCCGCTCGTCACCACCTTCAAGATCGAGATGGGCGAGGGTGAGCGCGTCAACAAGATCACCAACCTGCAAGACGACATCCAGCTCTCGCTTGCCTCAGAGTCGGTGCGAATCTTCGCGCCCATCCCCGGCACCTCGCTGGTGGGCATCGAGATTCCCAACAAGCGCCGCCAAAACGTGTGTCTGGGAGACGTCATGCCCTATGCGCAGGGCGGACCTCTCGAGTTTGCCATTGGCCGAGACTCCGAGGGCTCGCCTGTGGTGGCAGATCTTGCGCGCATGCCCCACATGCTTGTGGCCGGCACCACCGGCTCGGGCAAGTCGGTGCTCATCAACGCCATCATTATGTCGCTCATCATGCGCACGACGCCCGAGCAGGTGCGTCTCATCCTCGTTGACCCCAAGCGCGTCGAGTTCTCGTGCTACGCGGGCCTTCCGCACCTCTACGTGCCGGTGGTCACCGAGCCGCGCCAGGCGGCAAGCGCCCTTCAGTGGGCGGTCACCGAGATGGACAGGCGCCTCAAGGTGTTTGAGCGTGCCGGTGCGCGCGATGTGAAGGTCTACAACAAGATGGTCACGGACGGCAAGTTCGACGACATGGAGAACCCGCCTTCGCCCATGCCCTACCTCGTCATCGTCATCGACGAGCTCTCCGACCTCATGATGGTCGCGGGTAAGGACGTGGAGGCCTCCATCGTGCGCATCGCCCAGCTCGCTCGTGCCGCTGGCATCCACCTCGTGCTTGCCACCCAGCGCCCCAGCGCCGACGTCGTGACGGGCCTCATCAAGTCAAACGTAGACACCCGCGTGGCGCTCAAGGTCTCGAGCTCCATCGACAGCCGCGTCATCCTCGACCAAACGGGCGCGGAGCGCCTCATGGGCAGGGGAGACATGCTGTTCCGCAAGAGCGGCGGCGTGCTCACGCGTGTGCTCGGTGCCTATGCGAGCGACGAGGAGATCGAGGCGGTCGTGACCTTCATTCGCGACCAGCGCGAGCCCGACTACCACGACGAGATTCTCTCTGCCGTGGCGCCCGCCCAAACCGGCTCCGCAACCGCAGAGACCATGGAAGAGGACGACCCGCTCGTGTGGGAGGCCGCTCAAGTTGTTGTGGACTCTCAACTGGGTTCTACCTCTGGGCTGCAACGCAGGCTCAAGGTGGGGTACGCTAGGGCAGGCCGTATCATGGACAACCTAGAGCAGAAGGGCGTGGTTGGGCCGCCCGACGGATCCAAGCCGCGCGAGGTGTTGCTTGACGCAGAGGGTCTTGAGGAACTGAGGGCAGCCGAGCAGGCCTATAGGGAGGTGTAGCTCGCATGGCACAGGCGCGTTTTGCAGAGATTATTTCACGGAGGCGCAAGGAGTTGCGGCTCTCCATCTCACAGGCCGCTAAGGTGCTGCGCATGCGCGAGAGCGTCCTTGAGGCGTTTGAGGAGGGAGACTTCGACCGTCTTCCGCCCTTGGGCTATGCGCAGGCCATGATCGCGAGCTATGCCCGCTACCTCGGCCTTGACTCCCGTCAGCTCACCGAGCTCTACGAAGACGAGCACGAGCAGTACGTGCGTGCTCGCACGGGTCGTCCCACCTCGGCGCTTGC
>Cebus_capucinus_imitator_PRJNA485217_SSR098__coassemble_1609_pt1 | contig 53302 bp, 53 predicted proteins | sample Cebus_capucinus_imitator_PRJNA485217_SSR098__metabat2_high_PE_006 | metagenome-assembled genome bin Cebus_capucinus_imitator_PRJNA485217_SSR098
GTCCTCGCTGCGCTGCGGAACTCGCCCAGAGCGATAGCCCCGCCGCCTTCGGGCTGTAAGGCATCGCCTTCCTGCCGTGCTAGCTGGCTCCCAGCTGCGGTGCCCGCGCTGTCCTCGCTGCGCTGCGGAACTCGCCCAGAGCGATAGCCCCGCCGCCCTCCGGCCGCAGCACATGGCCTTCCTGCCGTCCTGAGCGGCCGAGAACTCGGCGGCGGCCTTCGTGCATGCGGGATGGGGGCTTCTTCCAAATCTGTAAGCTTCGCGGCATTGGGCACTTGGCGCGGGGTTTGGCCTTTAGAATGGTGGCCACGAATTCCTAGGAGGGGTCATGGACACACCTGACGCACAAAGCGTGCCAAACGCCGCGCCGTCCGGGCAGCCGGGCGAGCCCGCTGCTCCCCATATCGGCGGCCTTACCGCCAGCGAGGTTGCCGAGCGCTTGAGTACCGGTGCCGTCAACGTGGACGCGGGGCCGCGCACCAAGACGGTCTCGGAGATCGTCGCCACCCATGCCTTCACGCTCTTTAACGGCATAAACATCGCCTTAGCTGCGCTCGTTGCCCTCACGGGCTCGGGGCGCAACCTCGCGTTTCTTGGCGTGGTGTTTTCTAACCTTGCCATCGGCATCGTACAGGAGGTGCGCTCCAAGCGCATCATCGACAAGCTCTCCATCCTGGCCGAGTGCCCCGTGTGCGTGCGGCGCGGAGGCCAAGACGTAAGGGTGCCGCACAACGAGGTCGTGGCAGACGACGTGCTCGTGCTGGGCCGGGGCGACCAGGTGCCGGCTGATGCGCTCGTGCTCTGGGGCGAGGCCGGGCTTAACGAGAGCCTGCTTACGGGCGAGAGCGCGCCTGTTGCCAAGGTGGCCGGCGACGAGCTCATGAGCGGTAGCTTCCTCGACTCGGGCATGGTGCTTGCGCGGGTGGAGCGGCTGGGGGCAGACTCGTATGCCGCGCGCATCAATGCCGAGGCCAAGTACGTTAAGCGCGTGAACTCGGAGATCATGCTGACGCTCAACATGATCATCCGTTGGGCAACGGTCTTGCTCGCGCCGGTGGGCGTGGCCCTCTTTGTGCGCACCCTCTGGGACGGCTCCACCACCAACGAGGCCATCCTCACCACCGTGGCCGCGCTCGTGGGCATGATTCCCCAGGGGCTGGTGCTGCTCACCTCCACGGTGCTCGTGATCTCCACGGCGCGCCTCGCACGCCAAAGCGTGCTCATCCAGCAGTTCTACTGCATCGAGATGCTGGCGCGCGTAGACGTGCTCTGCCTTGACAAGACGGGCACCATTACCTCGGGTTCCATGGACTTTGAGGGTGCTGTTGGCTGCGAGGGCGTGGGCGCGGAGGAGGTGGGGCGCGCCGCCGTTGCCGTTGTGGCGGCAAGCTCCCACGACGCCAACGAGACGGCGCGCGCCCTTTTGCGCCACGCCGAGCAGGCGCAGATCGAGCCGCCGGCGGCCGCGCGAGCCGTACCCTTCTCCTCTGCGCGCAAGTACTCGGGATGCGTGCTCGCGTCTGGCCGCGCCTACGCCTTGGGCGCCGCCCAGTTTGTGCTGGGCAAGCGGGCATCTGAGCTCGACGAGCTCCGCGGCAGCTTTGGCCCCAATGCCCGCGTGCTCGTGGTGGCCGAGGTTGGAGGCTTTGACGCGGAGGGTGCCATCGTGGGCGAGCCTCGGGCCCTGGGCCTTGTGGCGCTTTCAGACCACATTCGCTCCACCGCGCCTGCGACCATTGCCTACTTTGTGGAGCAGGGCGTGACCCTAAACGTCATCTCGGGCGACGATCCGCGCACGGTTGCGAGCATCGCGGCCGAGGCGGGCGTTCCGGGGGCCGAGCACTACGTGGACGCCTCCACGCTCACCTCGCCCGAGGCGCTTGCCCAGGCGGCCCGCAGCTGCCACGTGTTTGGCCGCGTGACGCCCCAGCAGAAGCGCGAGCTCGTGCGGGCGCTCCAGCAGCAGGGCCACACGGTGGCCATGACGGGCGACGGCGTGAACGACGTGCTGGCGCTGCGCGAGGCAGACTGCTCGGTTGCCATGGCCTCAGGCTCAGACGCGGCGCGCAACGTTGCCGAGGTGGTGCTCGTGGACAACGACTTTGCCCATATGCCGGCCGTGGTGGCAGAAGGGCGCCGCTCCATCAATAACCTGCAGCGCTCGGCGTCGCTGTTCCTCGTCAAGACGGTGTTCTCCGCCGTGCTTGCCGCCCTGTGCGCGCTTGTGCCGCCCTATCCCTTCCAGCCGGTGCAGATGTCGCTCATCTCGATGGCCATCATCGGCGTGCCCTCCTTTGTGCTTGCCCTCGAGCCCAACCACGAGCGGGTGCGAGGAGACTTCCTCGCCAACGTGCTCGCCCGCTCGCTTCCCGCCTCGCTTGCCGTGGTGCTCGCCGTGGGCGTGGCCACGCTTGCGTTCGAGTACGCGGGCATGAGCCGCGCGCAGGTCTCGACGGCCTGCGTGGTGCTCACGAGCGTGGTGGGCTTTTCGCTCGTCACGCGCATCTCGGTGCCGCTCAACGCGCTGCGAGCGGCCTTGCTCGTGGCGGTGGTTGGCATTGTGGCCGTGGGATGTACGTTGGGTGCGAGCTTCTTTGAGATAGTGGCGCTCACGCCTATGATGTGGATGCTCGTGGGAGGGATTGCGCTCGTGTCCCTCATTGTGTTCAATACGCTATTTACGCGAGGGGTTGCCTCTGCCGCCGCAGGCGAGGGCCTCTTGATTCGCATGGTTCGAAAGGCCGAGGAGCAGCATGGGATCTTTGGAGCTCGGGCTCACAAGTAGGTGGGGCGCCCGCCGTGTGCGGGCGGCCTTGGGTGGCGCGGGCGCAATTGCCGCACGTGCGAGGGGAGGCGCCCGATGAAGTGTCCCGTTTGCGGCTCGGTGGTGGCCGACACCCTCACCGTGTGCCCAGCCTGCCGCACCAACCTCGCCCAGACGCGCGTGATGCCGCGCATGACGGGCACGTGGTGCGCCTCGTGCGGCGCCCTCGTGCCCACTGGTGCCCATGAGTGCCCCAAGTGCGGCATGCCGCAGGAGGCGCCCGCGCCCGCGCCGCAGCGCCGCGTGCGCACCCACGCGCCCTCCGAGGCGCCCACGGCCGAGGAGCTTGCGCTCGAGAAGGAGCGCACCCACGCGCTTCCGCGCATTGAGAGCGCCATTCCCTCCGAGCCCGACCCGGTGCGCGAGCAGGCCTATGGCCGAGAGCGCCTGCCCCACTCCAAGGTGTTCCTCGTGGCGGCGCTCGCGTCTCTGCTCGTGGTGGGCGGAGGCGTGCTCGCCATCACCCACCCCTGGGACCCGAGCCTCTCTGACACGCGCGCCACGATGCCTGCCGATACCTCGCAGGCGGGGTTCCCGGGCACGGTGAGCAAGCTCCAGGGCCAGGACACCAAAGACCTCTCCGTGAGCGTGGCCTCCGCAGACGAGATTACCTTCTCTGCGCTCACCGACGCCTACAACGAGCTCGGGAGCTTGTCTGCCAAGGCCGACGAGCTCGAGCGGACCTTTGACGATAAGGCCATCACGGGCTCTGCCGACGAGCGCGCAAACGGAAGCTCTGCCTCCGAGGAGCTCTCCATCGAGGTGAGCAACCTCGTGAGCACCATCGCCAAGATTGACGTGAGTTCCACCGGAACCTACACCGACCAGCGCGACCACGTGGCCACGCTCGCGAGCTGGCTGCGCAACCGCACCGATGCCCTCACAAGCGCCTGGAAGCTGAGCGCAGATAGCGACGCCCCCTCGGCAGACGCCGCCAAGATCAAGGCGCCTATGCAGGGCCAGCGTGCGTCGGACTCCGAGTCGTCCTATGCCGCGCTCTTTGCCAAGAACTACGAGGCCTGGGCCCCGCAACAGCGCTAGCGAGTTCCGGCGCCGCATGCCTTAGGGTCCCGAAACAGCGCTCGCGCACCCCGTAGCAACGAGGGGCGCGCACGTGCCCGAGCGACGGGGGCGGTGAGGCTCCGCGTGAATTCTGTGCCCAACGCCCCTGCCGCTCGGTTTCGTCATGCCAAATGTGTGAACCGGCTCAACTGCTGCTAGAATTAACCAGATTCTTGAAACGAGGCGCCCGCTCGGGCGCAGCTTGGAGGCAGCATGTTTGGCCTGGACCCGCTCTACACTCCCGAGTACGTCATCGTCGGCGACGAGCTCGCCTGCATCGAGACCTCTAAGGGCACCATCGTCGTGAAGCTTGACGGCACCGGCGCTCCCATCCACGTGGCCAACTTCTGCGAGCTTGCCAGCGCCGGCTTCTATGACGGCCTCAAGTTCCACCGCTACGTGCCCGGCTTTGTGATCCAGGGCGGCTGCCCCAACACCCGTGACATGACCTCTGCAGAGGTTGCCTCCGGCCGTCCCGGCCCGGACGGCATGCCCGGCACCGGTGGCCCGGGTTACCGCATCAAGCACGAGTACGACTCCAACCCCAACAACAGCCACGAGGACGGCGCCCTTGCCATGGCGCGCTCCCAGCACCCCGACTCTGCCGGCTCCCAGTTCTACCTGTGCCTGGGATCGCAGCACGGCCTCGATGACGGCTACACCGTCTTTGGCCAGACCGTCGAGGGCAAAGACGTCATCGCCCAGCTCCGCGCCGGAGACGAGATCGTCTCCGTCCGCGTCGAGCACGAGGCTTAAACCCAGGCGAGCGTCTGCAGGGAGGACACAGTGAACACTCAGGCATTCTCTTCGGCCAAGAGCGCGTATCAACAGGGCGACTGGGCAGGGGCGGTGGCGTCGCTTGCCGCGGCCAAGGCCCCCGGTGAGCTGTGGGGCGAGGCCGACCACCTGCGCGGCAACGCCCTCATGAAGCTCGGCATGTTTGTGGAGGCGGCCGAGGCCTACGCCCAGGCCCTCGCAGACCCCTCCTACGAGCAGGGCCACGTGGGCGCTCTCAGCTGCAACCGTGGCCGCGCGCTGGTTGCCGCGGGCCTGCTTGACGCTGCGGTGCCCTGCTTTGAGGCCGCCGTGGCAGACGCGAGCTACCCCACGCCCTACAAGGCCTACCTCGCGCTCGGCAACCTCTACTCGCGCAAGGGCATGGCGCGCGAGGCCGGCTGCGCCTGGCGCAACGCCGCCATCGACGAGGCCAACCCCGATCCCTCGGGCGCCCTCGTGAAGCTCGGCGGCTGTTTCATGACGCTGGGCCGCCCGGTGGACGCCGTGGAGGCCTACCGCACGGCGCTCGACTTCTCCTCCGACGCCTCCCAGGGCCCCATCTATGCCGAGCTTGGCCAGGCCTATATGGCCGCCAACCGCGTTGCCGAGGCCGCAGACGCCTTCACGCAGGCCACCTCCGATGGCTCCTACCAGCTCACTCCCGAGCAGTCTGTCTCCTACACAGCGGCTCAGAAGGCACTTGCCGCCATGCAGGGCGGCGGCCCCTCCGAGACCGACCAGATGCTCTCGCAGGCAGGCTATGGCTCCGCCTCCCAACAGGCGCCGCAGCAGGGCGGCTTTGACCCGCTTGACCCCATGGGCAAGTCGGGCGAGTTCATCCCGAGCCCCGAGGACACCGGGTTTTTCTCCGTTACCGAGGAAGACCTCATGAGGGCCGACAAGCATGAGCGCAAGGTGCGTCGCAAGCACTCGCGTATCGGCCTCAAGATCTTCGCCGTGCTCGTGGTGCTCATCATCATCGTGGGCGGCGTGGGCGGCTTTGCCTACTACAAGGGCTACGGCTGGCCGATGCAGGAGCAGGTCGTGAGCGAGATGTTCTCGGCCGCCGCCTCTGGCGCAGACATCTCCGGCTACCTTGCCGAGGGCGTCTCCACCGAGAGCAAGACGCAGATCCAGGCCATCCTGCCCACGGGCGGCACGGCCGAGGTCACAGGCGTTGACCGCTCCATGTCGAGCTCTCAGGTGCTCGTGTCGGCCACGCTCACGGCCGGGGGTGCCCAGAGCTACACCGTGAGCCTCGTGCGCGACGGCATCAGCTGGAAGGTTGCCTCCGTTGAGCTGCAGTTTGCCTCGCAGACCAGCGGCACCACCACAACTACCGGCACCCTCACGGGTACCGGCGCCGCCTCTGACGCCTCTGCCACCACGAGCAGCCTGAGCGCCACCACGAGCGCGCTTTCGAGCCCTGCTGTCGCAACGGCTGACGAGACGGGCGCAACCAATTAGACTATACGGGTATCGCTCGGGCCTCCGAGCACCCTGCGGGATTCCGCATGACCTGAGGGAATAGGTGCTATGTCGTTCTTCGACTCCATATTTGGCGAGTACGGTGGCGATCTTGCCATCGACCTCGGAACGGCCAACACGCTCGTCTCTGTGCGTGGCGAGGGCATCGTCATCAACGAGCCCTCCGTCGTGGCGATCGACCAGAGCGAGGAGCGCGTGCTCGCCGTGGGCGCTGACGCCAAGCGCATGGTGGGCCGCACGCCCGGCTCCATCACCGCCATCCGCCCGCTCAAGGATGGTGTCATCTCCGACTTTGACGTCACCGAGGTCATGCTGCGCTACTTCATCGAGAAGGCGAGCCGCAGGCGCTATCCGTGGAGCCCGCGCCCGCGCGTGGTGGTGTGCGTGCCCTCCGGTGTCACGAGCGTCGAGAAGCGCGCCGTCTTTGAGGCAACCATCCAGGCGGGTGCTCGCCAGGCCTTCCTCATCGAGGAGCCTATGGCCGCGGCCATTGGCGCCAACCTGCCCATCGAGGATCCCACGGGCTCCATGGTGGTCGACATCGGCGGTGGCACCACCGAGGTTGCCGTCATCGCCATGGGCGGCATCGTGGTCTCGCAGTCCATCCGCACCGCCGGCGACGAGTTTGACCAGGTTATCCTCGAGCACGTGAAGGACGCCTATAACCTCTCCATCGGCGAGCGTACGGCCGAGGACATCAAGATCAAGGTTGGCTCGGCGGCGCCGCTCAAGGAGGAGCTCGACGTTGAGGTCAACGGTCGCGACGTCATCAATGGCCTGCCCAAGACGGTGCGCATCGAGAGCGAGGAGATTCGCCGCGCTCTCAACTCGCCGCTCGACCAGGTGACCAAGGCCGTCAAGGACGCCCTCGACGTCACCCCGCCAGACTTGGCGAGCGACCTCATGTACTACGGCATCATGCTCACCGGTGGCGGCGGCATGCTTCGCGGTCTCGACCAGCGTCTGCGTGAGGAGACGGGCGTGCCCGTCAACGTGAGCCCCACGGCGCTCGAGAACGTCGTGTTTGGCTGCGCCAAGGTGCTCGAGGCCAACGCGCTTTCTGGTGGATTTGTTCAGAGCTCGGGTAAGTAGAGGCTTTTTGTATGGCCCAGCGCTTTTCTGCACCCACACCTTCCATGGGGCGCGGGTCCTCTTCGGGGGTCCCGCGCTCGCTCATTGTGCTCGTCGTGGCCTCGCTTGCCCTGTGCGTCGTGGGCGTGCGCGAGGGCGATTCGGGCGTGCTCCACACCGTGCGCGGCGTCTTCCAGACGGTTGCCTTACCTGTGCGCATGCTCGGCTCGGCCGTGTCTTCGCCCATAGGTGGGCTGGGCAACGTCGTGGGCAACCTCACGGCAGACTCCGCGACCCTCTCCGAGCTCCAAAGCGAGAACGAGAGCCTCAAGGCCGAGGTCGCACGCCTCTCCGAGTACGAGGCAGACGTTGAAGGCTACCTCAAGCTGCTCCAGCTCCGCAGCACCTATAACCTCGATTCCGTGGCGGCCCGCGTGATCTCGCAGTCCACAGACTCGTGGAGCTCCACCATCACCATCGACAAGGGTTCGAGCTCGGGCTTTACCGTGGGCATGCCGGTGACCACATCGGCAGGCGTCATCGGCCAGATCAGCGAGTGCAACCCCACCACCTCGGTGGTGCGCCTCATTACCGACGAGAACTCCGGCGTCTCGGCCAAGGTGCAAAAGAGCGGCGCCCACGGCCAGCTCGTGGGCTCTGCCGACGGCACGCTGCGCCTCACGCTCGTCCGCACCGACCAGCAGGTTGAGGTGGGCGACACCGTTGTCACGAGCGCGCTTGGCGGCACCTATCCCAAGGGGCTTCCCATCGGAGTGGTCACCAACGTGACCAAGGCGAGCGGAGCGATGTACTACGACATCGCCGTCGAGCCCTTGAGCTCGGTGGATAACCTCGAAGAGGTGCTTGTCATCACCTCTGTGGCCGAAGACCAGAAGGCCACGACGCAAGACGCCCAGGAGGCCGACACGCAAGATCGCTCCCTTGCTACCTCTGATGCGGCTGCCACCACAGGCGATGCCGCCACGCAAGACTCCAGCGCCTCGGGCAATGGCTCGGGCGACGATTCCGCATCCGGCTCCGGCGACACCTCGGGAGGTGAGTAGCATGATCGTGAAGGACGCAGGCAAGAACCGCAGGGTGGCCGTGGTGCTCGGCATCGTGCTGCTCGTGCTCCAGCTGGGCGTGGCGCCCAACATCGGGCTCTTCGGCGGCCGGGCAAACCTCGCGCTCGTGTTTGTGGGCGCCACCTGCCTGGGCGGCGAGGCCTCGCGCGCGCCCATCCTGGGCTTTGTGGCCGGCCTCGTCTATGATCTCGCTGGCACGGGCCCCATCGGGCTCATGGCGCTTCTTCTCACGCTCGCCGGCTGGCTCATGGCGGCCGCTGAGCGGCCGGGCGTGGCTGACGACCTCTCAAGCTCTGTTGTGCTCTTTGCGCTTGCGGCGGCGGTGGTGACCTTCCTCTACGCCACGATTCTCATGGTGCTCGGGCTTGCGGGCTCGTTTGTGGACACGTACTTCCTGCGCGCCCTGCCTGAGCTCGTGCTTGACTGCGTGTGCTTCGGCGTTGTGGGCGTGGTGCTCGGACATGTGGGCACCCCTGCCGGCGGCATGTCGTTTGGCGGCAAGCACGGCCATGGCAAGGGCGGCCCCTACTCGCTCAAGCGGAGGCGCTAGGCATGTCGCTCGGCACCATCATCCTCATAGTCTTCGTGATCCTGCTTGCCTCCGTTGCGGTGGCGGTGGTGCTTGCCCTTCGCTCGGGCGGCGCCAACCTGCGCTTTGACATCGGCGGGCAGGCACCTCGCGCGGCCGGTGGCAACGACACCTCCACCGAGACCACCTTCAAGAGCCGCCTCATTGCCCTCGGCGTCTTTGCCGGCGGTGTGCTCGCGGTGCTTGCCGGACGCGTGTGGTCGATGCAGGTGCTCTCGGGGGAGGACTACGCCAAGCAGGCCGAGTCCAACCGCACGCGCACGGTGACCTCCGTGGCGCCGCGTGGCCGCATCCTCGACCGCAATGGCGTGGAGCTTGTGGGCAATCGCCCGAGCCTCACGGTGACGGCACTCTCTGACGTGGCAGACGACGCCATCGAGGTTGGCCTGCTCGCCAACCTGCTCGGCATGCCGCGCGTGGCCTGCCGCCACAAGATCCAAGACGCCACCGAGGGCGCGCAGAGCCACCACACGGTGGGCGTGGACGTGAGCCGCTCGGTGGTGGCCTTTATCCAGGAGCACCCGGACGTCTTCCCCAACGTGCTGGTGGAGCAGCGCACCCAGCGCTCCTATCCCCAGGGCGAGGTGGCCTGCCACCTTCTGGGCTACACCGGCACCGTCACCCAGGAGCAGATCGACGCCTCGGCCTCGGGCGATGGCGGCATCACCTACGAGAGCGGCGACACCACCGGGCAGGCCGGCGTGGAGTACCAGTACGAGGAGGCCCTGCAGGGCGTGCGCGGCGAGCAGGCCGTCTACGTCGACGTGCATGGCAACGTGACCGACTACTCCACCTCGGTGCCCGCGCAAAGCGGCTCCGACGTGGTGCTCACCATCGACCTCAACGTGCAGAAGGCTGCCGAGGAGTCGCTCGCGAAGGCCATCGCGCGCAAGCAGGCGGCGGGCATCACGGGCTGCAAGTCGGGCGCGGCGGTGGTGGTGGACGTCACCAACGGCGAGGTGCTTGCCATGGCGAGTGCCCCCTCGTTTAACCCCGAGGTCTTCGTAGGAGGCATCTCGCAGGACGACTGGGACGCGCTCTCGAGTGAGTCTGCCGAGAACCCGTTGCTCAACCGTGCCGTTTCTGGCCAGTTTGTGGCAGCCTCCACCATCAAGCCGCTCACGACCTTCGCGGCGCTCGACAACAACATCGCCTCGGCAGACTCGAGCTACGTGTGCTCGGGCTGGTGGACGGGCTTTGGCCAGGCAAGCGGCAAGTGGTGCTGGAACCATAGCGGCCACGGCGGCATCAACCTCAGAAACGGCATCGTCTACTCCTGCGACGTGGTGTTCTACGAGATCGCCAAGGGCTTTTTCAACTCCGACACCTCCGACGGCATGCAGGAGACCTTCCGCCGCTGGGGCTTGGGCACAAAGACCGGCATTGACCTGCCGAGCGAGGGCGAGGGGCGCGTGCCCGACGCCGAGTGGAAGCGGAACTACTTCTCAGACTGGAGCGACGCCGACCGCCAGTGGAACGGCGGCGACTACACCAACATCGCCATCGGCCAGGGCGACATCCTCGTGACGCCCCTGCAGATGTGCTGCGCCTACATGGGCATCGCCAACAAGGGAACCATCTGGCGCCCGCACGTGCTCAAGGGCATCCGCGGCAAGTCGGGCGACGCCACGGTGGTGGACTATGCCCCCGAGGTGCACCTGAGCCCGGAGGAGCCCGAGAGCAACTACGAGCTCGTGCACTCGGGCCTCGAGGGCGTGATCTACGAGGAGAGCGCTTCGATGACGGCGCACTTCACCAACCTCACCAAGCGCGTGGCCGGAAAAACCGGTACGGGCGAGCACGGCACCGACGAGCCCACGGCCTGGTTTTGCGCCTACGCCCCGGCAGATGACCCCAAGTACGCCATCGCCGCGGTCATCGATAAGGGCGGCTACGGCTCCACCTCGGCGATGTTTGTGGTGCGCGACATCCTGGGCGCCTTGTACAACGAGCCCGACACCTCCACGGTGACGGTCAGCGACGGAACGAGATAGGAGAGCTCTATGGCACAGACCCCCATTGGTGGGGCGGGCTTTGGCAGCGTCGTCTCATCGCTCTTTGGCGGAGACGCCGGCAAGCAGCCCGGCAGCGCCCGCGCTCGCGTTCCGGGGCACCGGGGGCTTTTGGGCGACATCTACTGGCTCAACCTCATCCCGGCGCTTCTGCTCATGGCCTATGGCCTCGTGGTTGTGTGGAGCGCCTCGCTCACCAACTCCGAGGCCTCGCTGCCCCGTCAGGCGGTGGGCGCGGCGCTGGGCCTCATCGCGGCTGCCGTCATCTGGCGCTACGACTACAGAAACCTCGCCAACATGAGCACGTGGCTGCTCGTGTTTGTGGTGCTGCTCATGGTGAGCCCGCGCATACCGGGCATCGGCGTCTCGGCCAAGGGTATGACGGGCTGGGTCAAGCTCGGGCCCTTGCGCTTTCAACCGGCGGAACTCGGCAAGCTGGGCGTGATCTTTCTCATGGCCTCGCTCGGAGCTCAGTTCAACGGCCACATCAAGGAGTTCAAGGACTACGCAAAGCTCTGCGCCACCCTGCTCGTGCCCTTCGCGGCCATCATGGTCCAGCCAGACCTGGGAAGCGGCCTCATCATCCTCGTGACGGGCGCCTGGATCATCATCTGCTCGGGAGCGAGGCGCGACTGGGTGCTCATCACCTTGGGACTTGTGGTGATAGCGGCGGCGCTCATCATCTTCACCTCACTCAACTTTGGGTTCCCGCTCAAGGAGTACCAGCTCAATCGTCTGCTTGTCTTTGTTGACCCCACGCGCGACACTTCGGGCTCGGGCTACAACCTCATGCAGGCAAAGATTGCCGTGGGCTCAGGCGGGCTCTTTGGCAAGGGGCTCACGGGAGCCACGCAGTCTGCCGGGGGCTTCTTGCCCGAGAACCACACAGACTTCATCTTTGCCCGCCTGGCGGAGGAGTTTGGCTTTGTGGGCGCGCTCGGGCTCTTTGCCCTCTACGGCTGGCTCATCTTCTCCACCATCCGCCTGGCCATGCGCCTCGAGGCGCCCTTTGCCAAGCTCGTGCTCTCGGGCGTGGCGGCCATGTGGAGCTACCAGCTGCTCCAAAACGTGGGCATGTGCATCGGCATCATGCCCATCACCGGCATTCCCCTGCCCTTCATCAGCTACGGCGCCACCTCGATGGTGGTGCAGGTGGCGGCTGTGGGCATCGTGCAGTCGGTGTACCATCATCGTCCCAAGTCTGCGTAAGGAGGGGTTGTGGCAAACGTCTCTCAGATTCCCTTCTCCGTGTTTGGAGAGCTCTTCTCCGGCGTGCGCGAGGCGAGCGCCCGGCGACGCGCGTGCGTGCGCGTGGTGGTGGAGGTAGACCCGTCCGCTTCGCTCGAGCTCGTGAGGGCCCTCAAGCGCGCTCTCATGCCCGAGACGCCGCTCGGCCTTGTGCACGTGGCCGCGGTGGGCGAGCCGCGCGTGCGCATCAACCCCGACGCGGATCTGGCGCTTGTGGTGGTGGGCGAACGAGCGGAGGCGTGCGAGGGCGTGGCGCGGGCGTTCGCGGGCCAGGGCGTGCCGTGTGCCCTTGTGGTGGAGTCTGCGCTTGAGGTCGAGGAGCCCGAGCGGCTCGGTCAGGGCGTGGCGCTCGTTGCCGCGGCTGACGAGGCGGCCCTGCTCGAAAAGCTTGCCGAGTGGATGTGTGTGTCGTGTGCCCACGACGTGGCGCTTGCCGAGAACTTCCCCTTTGTGCGCCGCACCGTTACGCGCAGGCTCGTGCGCTCCAAGGCCGCCCAAAACGCCGCCCTGGGGCTTCTGCCCTTTGGCTCGGGCGCAGACCTGCCGCTCATGACCGTCAACCAGGCCCTCATGGCACTCGACATCGCCGGTGCCCATGGCGGGGGCGCAGAGCCTGCCCGCCTGGCGGAGCTGGGGCTTGTAGGCGTGGCTGCCGTGGCCTCGCGTGGCGTGGCGCGCAAGCTCGCGCCCAAGGTGCCGGGCTTGGGCTGGCTCGTGAGGGGTACCGTGGCGTGGGGCGGCACCGTTTTGGTGGGCAGCGCTTTGGCCGTTTGGCACCAACTTGCCAAAAGAACCACAACATCTATGGAAAACACGTCCATAACACCACCATTTTCCGTTGACGAATGCGACACGCTGGCGTAAGATTTCCAGCTGTTGCACTCATCACAGCAATGAAGGGCTTTCACATGTACGCAATCATCTCGACTGGCGGCAAGCAGTACAAGGTTGCCAAGGGCGACGTCATCGACGTCGAGAAGCTCGACGCGCAGCCTGGCGACGAGGTCAAGCTCGACGTTCTGATGCTCAATGACGGCAAGCAGGTGCTTGTCGACGCTGCCACCCTGGCCAAGAAGAAGGTCACCTGCAAGGTCGTCGACCAGCACAAGGGCGAGAAGCAGCTTGTCTTTAAGTTCCACAAGCGTAAGCGCTATCGTCGTCTCAAGGGTCACCGTCAGAACCTGACCCGCATCGAGGTCTCCAGCATGCCGCGCATCACCGGCGCCGCCGCTGTCTCCGCCTCCACCGACGCTGAGTAACCAAGCAGAGCTTCTAAGATAGGCAGGTACCACCATGGCACACAAGAAGGGCCAAGCCTCTTCCCGTAACGGTCGCGACTCCGCGGCTCAGCGCCTCGGCACCAAGGTTTTTGGTGGCCAGGCTATCAAGACCGGTCAGATCATCGTTCGTCAGCGCGGCACCCACATCACGCCGGGCGAGAACGTTGGCCGTGGTAAGGACGACACGCTCTTCGCCCTCACCGACGGTGTCGTTGAGTTCAAGAAGGGCGCCAAGCACTACGTGCACGTGCGTCCGGTGCAGGAGGCCTAGGCTTGCTGCGCATCCCACAGGGAAGCTAGGACCCTCGGCTGGTTTTGCCGGGGGTCTTTTTTGTAACAGTTCGAGCCCATCTGTTGACGCAAGGAGTTTGGCTCATGTCCATGTTCACTGACATCTCTCGCATTAACGTGAAAGGTGGCGATGGCGGCGCGGGCTGCATGTCGTTCAGGCGCGAGGCGCACGTGCCCAAGGGCGGCCCCGACGGCGGCGACGGCGGCCGTGGCGGCAACGTCATCCTTGAGTGCGACCCTCAGCTGTCCTCGCTCATCGACTACCGCTTCAAGCACCACTTCCGCGCCACCCGTGGCACCCACGGCCAAGGCGCGCGCCGCCATGGCAAAGACGGCGAGGATCTCGTGCTCAAGGTGCCCTGCGGCACGGTGGTGCGCGAGCTCGACCCTGAGACCATGGATGCGCTTTATGAGCTCGCAGACCTCACGCGTCCGGGCGAGCGCGTGGTGGTGGGACCGGGCGGCACGGGTGGCCGTGGCAACATCCACTTCGTGACCTCCGTGCGCCGTGCCCCGGCATTCGCCGAGAAGGGCGAGCCTGCCCTCGAGCACTGGATCGAGCTCGAGATGAAGCTCATGGCCGACGCCGCCCTCGTGGGCATGCCGAGCGTGGGCAAGTCCTCGCTCATTGCCCGCATGAGCGCCGCCCGCCCCAAGATCGCCGACTACCCCTTCACCACGCTCGTGCCCAACCTCGGCGTGGTCAAGGCCGGCGAGGCGGGCTCCTTCGTCGTGGCCGACGTTCCGGGCCTCATCGAGGGCGCGAGCGAGGGCAAGGGCCTGGGCCACGAGTTCTTGCGCCACATCGAGCGCACGGCCCTCATCATGCACGTGGTTGACCTCACGGGCGGCTTTGAGGGCCGCGATGCCGTGGAGGACTACGAGATCATCAACCGCGAGCTTGCGGCCTATGCCCCCGAGCTTGCCGAGCGTCCCCAGATCGTGGTTGCCAACAAGTGCGACATGCCCGAGACCTCGGCGGCGCTCGAGGCCCTGCGCCAGCGTGTGGCCAAGGATGGCTATCCCTTCTTTGCCGTCTCCGCCGTGACGGGCGCGGGCATCGAGTCGCTCGAGGCATCGTGCGCCGCGCAGGTGGCAAAGCTGCGCTCCGAGCGCGAGGTGGAGGAGGGTCCAGCCAGAGACGAGCTGTGGCAGGCCCGCCGCCAGCGTCGCGACTCCGAGATCTTCATCGAGAACCTCGGTGGCGGCGCATGGCGCGTCAGTGGCGTGGTGCTCGAACGCCTCGTCATCAAGACCGACTGGGACAACGAGGAGGCCGTGGCCTACCTCCAGCACCGCTTTGAGCGCATGGGTCTCGACAAGGCGCTCTACAAGGCGGGTTGCCGCAACGGCGACGAGGTGCGCATCCTCGGCTATGCGCTCGACTACGCGGGCATGGAGTCTGGCGAGGACGAGTTTGCAGAGCTTCGCGAGCCCGAGGATGACGACGAGTTCATCACCATCGGCGACATTCTGGGCGACGAGAACGACGCCGCCGAGGGCGAGCCTCGTGCGTTTGAGGTGTTTGAGGCCGAGGGCGAAGACGAGGCTGCGTCCTTGGCGCAGGACGGCGCCCGCGAGGACGTCGAGGCGTAAGGGGGGCGAGAGGTGAGCAAGCTCGTTGTCTTCAAGATTGGCTCGTCCACGCTCGTGGATGCCGAGGGCAACCTCGACGTGCCCTTTGTGCGCGAGCTGTGCGCGCAGATCTGCGAGCTGAGGCGCGCGGGCACCCGCGTGGTGCTCGTCTCGAGCGGAGCGGCCGCCGTTGGCCGCTCCCTGCTCGGCTTTACGCAGCGCCCGCACGACATCCCGACGCTTCAGGCCCTTGCCGCCGTCGGCCAGTCGCGCCTTATCGAGCGGTATGCCGAGGTCTTGGCCGAGGAGGGCGTGTGCTGCGGACAGGTGCTGCTCACCCGCGGAGACGTGGTGGACCGCACGGGCTACCTCAACGCCCGCAACACCTTCGAGCGCCTGCTCGATCTGGGCGTGGTGCCCATCGTCAACGAGAACGACACGGTGAGCGTGCGGGAGTTCTCCTTTGGCGACAACGACATGCTGGGTGCCATCGTGGCCTCGCTTATCGACGCAGACCTCTACGTGATCTTGTCTGACGTTGACGGCCTCTACACCGCCAACCCCGACGCCGACCCCGAGGCGCGCCTCATCGAGCGCGTGGAGCATGTGGACGGCTCGGTTGCCGCCATGGCGGGAGGCGCGGGCAGCTCCTACGGCACGGGCGGCATGGCCACCAAGGTGCGGGCCGGACGTGCCATGATAGCGGCGGGTATCCCCATGGTCATCTGCCGCGGGCGCGGCGAGCGCGCGCTCATCAACGCCGTGGCGGGCACGGGCGCCCACACGCGCTTTGAGGCGTCTTCCCACGCTGGCCACGAGCAGGCGCGCAAGCTCTGGATCGGCCTTGCCGGCGTGGCCAAGGGAGCGCTGACGGTGGATGCGGGCGCCGTGGCCGCCCTCGAGCACGAGGGTGCCTCGCTTTTGCCCGTGGGTGTCACGGGCGTGGAGGGCGACTTTGCCGAGGGCGACACGGTTGACGTTCTTGACGAGGCTGGCGCGGTCATTGGCCGAGGTATCGTTCGCTATAGCGCGCACGACCTGTGGAAGGTGCATGGGCTCAGGCTAGACGTCATTTGCCGCTTCATGCCCGACCGCCTGGATTGCCCCGCGATCCATCGTGACGAGCTCATGATCTTTTAGCGACCTGTTCGTTTGACTAAGGGGAGGGCCCTATGTCTGAAGCACGTGAGAAGGCACTGGCGGCAAGTGAGGCCGCGCGCGTCCTGGCGCAGGCATCGGCCGAGCAGCGCACGCAGGCCATCGAGCAGGCGGCGTGTGCCGTGAGCGACTGGCGTGCCGAGATCCTGGCCGCCAACGCCCGCGACATGGAGCGTGGGCGCGCTGCCGGCATGAGCGAGCCTCTGCTCGACCGTCTCATGCTCAACGACGCGCGCATCGATGGCATCGTGGCCGGCATGCGCGAGGTCGCGGCCCAGGCCGACCCCATCGGCGAGGTGGTGGGCGGCCGCACGCTGGCCTCGGGCATCCGCCTCACCGAGGTGCGCGTGCCGCTCGGCGTGGTGGCGATGGTCTATGAGGCGCGCCCCAATGTCACGGCCGATGCCGTGTGCCTCACGCTGCGCTCGGGCAACGCCTGCGTCTTGCGCGGGGGGTCGGCCGCCCACGACTCGTGCGTGGCGATTGCCGAGGCGTGCCGAGAGGGCATCGCACGCGTGGGGCTGCCGGCTGCGTGTGCCCAGCTCATCGAGTCTGCCGACCGTGAGGAGACGGTGGAGCTCATGCACGCCACGGGGCTCGTGGACGTGCTCATCCCGCGTGGTGGCCACTCGCTCATCCACACCTGCATGGCCGAGGCCACGGTGCCCGTGATCCAGACGGGCGAGGGCAACTGCCACGTGTTTGTGGAGGCAACGGCAGACGAGGCCATGGCGCTCGAGATCATCAAGAACGCCAAGACGCAGCGCCCGGGCGTGTGCAACGCCATCGAGACGGTGCTGGTGGACGAGGGCTGCGCGCAGGGCTTTTTGCCCCAGCTGCTCGAGGCCTGCGCCTCCTGGGGCGTGCGCGTGCACGGCTGCGAGCGCACCTGTTCCGCGGCTTTGGAACTGGGGCTCGGAGACGCTGTGTGCGTGGCCGCCACCGAGGACGACTGGGCGCGCGAGTACGGTTCGCTCGACCTGGCCGTGCGCGTGGTCTCGGGCACAAACGCTGCCATCGAGCACGTGAACGCCTATACCACGCACCACTCCGAGTGCATCGTGACCTCGCTTGCCGAGGCCGCCGACGCCTTCTTGGCGCAGGTAGACGCCGCGGCGGTCTACGTGAACGCAAGCACGCGCTTCACCGACGGCGGCATGTTTGGCCTGGGCGCCGAGATTGGCATCTCCACGCAGAAGCTGCATGTGCGCGGCCCCATGGGCGCCTCGGCGCTCACCACCACCAAGTGCCTGCTGCGCGGGTGCGGCCAGGTGCGCGCATGACGCCCGAGGAGAAGGCACGCCTCGTGCGCGACCTGCCGGCGCTTGGGGCAGACCCCTCGCGCGAGTATCGCCTGGGCATCATGGGTGGCACCTTTGACCCCATCCACAACGGGCACCTCGTGGCCGCCGAGCAGGCGGCCGGCGACCTAGGCCTCGACGTGGTGGTGTTTGTCCCTGCGGGAAGCCCGGCCTTCAAGCAGGATCGCAGGGTGTCTCTGCCGGAGGAGCGCTATGACATGGCGCTCCTTGCCACGGCGGACAACCCCCGCTTTTTGGTGAGCCGCCTCGAGATCGACCGGCCGGGGATCACCTACACGGTGGATACGCTTGAGCTCCTTCGTGGGCACTACCCGCCCAACGTGGAGCTCTACTTCATCACCGGCGCCGACGCCATCCTCGACATCCTCCTGTGGCGCGACGCCGCCCGCATCGCCAGGCTCGCGCACCTGGTGGGCGCCACGCGTCCCGGCTACGACCTCGAGGCGGCGCGCGCCACCATCGCCGAGAGCGGACTCGACTTCCAGGTGCACTACCTCGAGGTGCCGGCGCTCGCCATCTCCTCGAGCGACCTGCGTGCCCGCGTGCGGCAGGGCCAGTCGCTTCGCTACCTCACGCCGGACGCGGTGGTGGGCTTTGTGGAGAAGCGGCGCCTGTACGAGGGAGGCCACGAGCCGTATGTGGCGCCCGACGCGCTCGGGCTTTTGGGTGGCATTCACTAGGTGGGGAGGCATATGGATACCGTGCTGAGCGCCTACACAGAGCAGCTGGCTCCGGCATGGCGAAGCGTTCCGGGCTGGTTGGGTGGCGGCGAGCCAAACTACACAGACGAGCAGCGCGCCGCCATCGAGGGCTATGAGCGGGCGCTCTTTGCGCACATGGGCGACGTCAAGCCCCGCCGCTTTGCGCACTCCATCTCGGTGGGGCTCACCGCCGAGCGCATCGCCCGGCTCTTTGGGGTGAGCTGCTTTGAGGCGCGCGTGGCTGGCATCCTGCACGACTGGGCCAAGGTGCTGTCGGCACGCGAGGAGATTTCCCGTGCCCGCGCGCTCGGCATCGAGCTCGGCGTCTCGCTCGAGCTCGTGGAGCCGCTGCTCCATGGCATGGTGGCGGCCCGCGAGCTGCCGGCGCGCTTCCCCGAGGTTGATTCGTGCGTGTGGCAGGCCATCGAGCGCCACACGCTCGGGGCGCAAGACATGAGCCCGCTCGACATGGTGGTGTTTGTGGCAGACGGCGTGGAGCCGCTGCGCCCAGGCGCCTCCGCCATCGAGCGGCAGCGTGCCCTTGTGCGCACCACCTCGCTCGAGGACCTCTTCTTTGCGTGCTTCACCGACGGCATGGCCTATGTGCTTGCCACCGGGCGCTACCTCTACCCGGGCACGCTCGACATCTACAACTCCATCGCTTTGGAGCGCGCCCAGGCGCGTGAGAGGAGCCGCATATGACAGACTTGCTAGACGACGCGACAGGCCCCATCATCGAGCCGCCGAGTGCCGAGGTGCGCGAGCGGGCGCTGGCCCTTGCGCGCACGGCCGCCCTCGCCGCCGATGCCAAGAAGGCGCTCGACCTATGCGTGCTCGACCTCTCAGAGCTCTCCGACGTGTTCGAGGCCATCGTGGTGTGCACGGCCGCAAACGAGCGCCAGCTCAGCGCCGTGATTGACGAGGTGGAGGAGCGCGTGCGCCTGGGTGTGGGCGAAAGCCCGATCTCGCGCGAGGGGCAGGCGGGGGCGCCGTGGGTTTTGCTCGACTACGGCGCGGTGGTGGTGCACGTGTTCTCGCCCGAGGCGCGTGGCTTCTACCGTCTCGAGCGCCTCTGGGGCGACGCGCCGCTCGTTGACGTCGCGCTCGAGGACGGCGAGGTCGAGGCGGGCGCGTAGCCGTCGTCACGGCCATCGCTCGCCGGCTCGCGGCCGGGCTGCACGGCCTCGCGGGGAGGCGCGACACGCGAGCGACTGCGCGCAGCTCGCCCGCATATCCATGCGCACGATGAGGACGCCTGGCTCTTCCGCTGTGTGCGGCGAGCTAGGCGTCCTCCTTGTGCTGGGGCTGGGTGTTGGTGGTGGCGCCCTTGAGGCGGATCTCGCGGCCAAAGGCCACGGCCGCATCCCCAAAGCGGTCCTTCACCTCGTCGGTGGCACGGTGGAGCCGCCTCAGGGTCTCGCGTCGGCGCTCCTGCTCGGGGTCTGCGAACAGGTCGAGCTGCACGGCGCGCGCCTCCTCAAAGTGGGAGATGCCCACGCCCAGGAGGCGCACGGGCATGCCGGGGCGCCAGAGCTGGCTCAGGAGCTTTTGCGCCACGGGCGCGAAGGTGGCCTCGTCGTCGGTGGGCTCGGCGAGCTGGCGCTGGGCGGTGCGCGAGGTGCAGGCGTCGGTCTTGAGGCGCACGGTGACGCAGGTGCCCTGCAGACCTTTGCGGCGCAGGCGCCTGCCCACCATGGCGCTCACCGCATCGAGCGCGCTTCGTATCTCGGCGGCATCGGTGAGGTCGCAGGCAAAGGTGCGCTCGTTTGAGACCGACTTTGGCTCCTCCGGCTTTGCCCGCTCGCCCACGGGTGCCCGCTCGGTGGCGGCGGCGCGCGCCTTGAGCTGGGCCCCCGCCTGCCCCAGCGCCCGCTCGAGCACGGCGTCGTCGGCCGCGGCGAGCGCTCCGAGCGTGCGGATGCGCAGGCGCGCGAGCTTGGCCTCGGCGGCGGGCCCTATGCCGCTCATGGCGCGCACGGGCAAGGGTGCCAAGAACGCCGCCTCGCTTCCCGGCAACACCGCCGTGAGGCCGCGTGGCTTCTCTGCCTCGGAGGCCACCTTGGCTACGCTCTTGCACACGCCAAGCCCGATGGAGCAGGTGACGCCGAGGGCGGCCACGCGCCGCTGGACGCGCTGGCATATCTCGATGGGGTCTTCGCTCGAGAAGCGCCCGGGCGTGATGTCGAAGAAGGCCTCGTCAATGGAGACCTGCTCCACGCGGGGCGTCTCGTCCTCGAGGATGGCCATGACCTGGGCGCTCACCTCGCGGTAGCGGTCAAAGTGGCCGTGCGTCCAAATGGCCTGGGGGCAGAGCCTTCGTGCCTGTGCCGCCGGCATGGCCGAGTGCACGCCAAAGGCGCGTGCCTCGTAGGAGGCCGTGGAGACCACGCCGCGCCGGTCTGCGTCGCCGCCCACGATGAGGGGCTTGCCGCGCCACTCCGGGTGGTCGAGCTGCTCCACGCTCGCAAAGAAGGCGTCGAGGTCGAGAAGGCCGATGGCAGGCCCTGCCCAGGACGTGCGCGCGCCCACGCTAGCGCTCCTTCCCAAGCGGCAGGCGCACGCTGAAGCAGGTGCCCGCCTCCTCGGAGCTCGTGCACGAGATCTTGCCCGCATGGGCGTCTGCGATGCCCTTGGCAATGGCGAGCCCCAGGCCGTAGCCGCCCTGCGTGCGCTCGCGCGCCTTGTCGGAGCGGTAGAAGCGGTCAAAGACGTGGGGGAGGTCCTGCGCGTCGATGGGCGTGCCCTGGTTGGTGACGGCAAGCTCGGCCGCGCCCGCCTGCCTCGCGAGACTCACGGTGATGGTGGAGCCTACCCGCGCATACTTGCAGGCGTTGTCCACGAGGATCTTCACGAGCCGCTCGAGCTGGTCGGGGTCGCCGCACACGTGCACGTCAGGCGCCACCTCGCAGGCAATGAGGCAGCCCCGCTCAAAGGCCACGGCGTCAAACTGCAGGGCCTCGCCCTCAACGACGCTCGACAGATCGCAGTCGAGCTCGCGGTGGCGGCTGCCGCCGCTCTCCTCGGTGCGCGCCAGCTCAAGCAGGTCTTCTACGAGCCCCTTCATGTGCTCGGCCTCCTCCGAGGTGCTCTCCACCCACCGGCGGCTCTCCTCGGGAAGATCGCTGGCCTCGCCGCGCAGGATCTGCGTGTTGGCGAGGATGACGGCAAGCGGGGTCTTGAGCTCGTGGGAGGCGTCGGCCACAAACTGGTGCTGCTGCTCCCAGGCGCGCTCCACGGGCGCGAGCATCCAGCTGGCAAGCCTCGAGGCAATGACAAGGAGCAGCCCCATGCCGAACGCGCAGAGGATGACGTTGCCCACGAGCTGGGTGGTGCGGGCGGCGTCCACGGCCGTGGTGTCTGCGATGGCGATCCTCCAGCCTCCGCGCGAGGTGGCGGTCGTGCGCCAGGTGAGGTGCTCTTGGGCAAGGCGCCCCTCGGAGGCGCCCGTCTGTGTGGCGTCTGCGAGCACCGCCGTGAGCTCGTCTGCGCCAATGGAGATCTGCGACTGGTTGGAGCCCACCATGGTGCCGTCGGTGCCAATCTCGAGCCACAGTACCGGCAGGTGCTCCATGCCAAGGGGCTTGCTTGCGGCGCTGGTGGCTCCGCTTGCTTCGAGCGCGCGGTCGAGCGAGCGGCTCACGAGGGTGTCGAGCGAGACCTGCGCGTTCATGTAGCTCATGAAGATCATGGCGAGCATCACCACGCCCACGAGGGTCATGGTGGTGGCGATAAAGCTTCGCTTGAGTCGTTTGAGCACGCTGCCCTTGCCTTTGCGCCCGGAGCGTGGCGCACCTGGGCCACGCATCGTCTACTCCATCTCCTCCAGACGATACCCCAACATGCGCAAGGTCGTGATCTCCACCTTCGACTTCACGTGGTGGAGCTTCTTGCGCAAGAAGCTCACGTAGGCCTCGGCGGAGTTCTCGGTGGTGTCTGCGTCGGCTCCCCACACGCGGGTGAGCAGGTCCTGCTTGGAGATGATGCGGCCGGGGGTGGCCATCAGCATGCGCATCACCTCAAACTCCTTTTGGGAGAGGTGCGAGCTCTTCTCGCCGCAGGCAAGGTCGTGGGTGTCGAGGTCGAGCGTGAGGTCGCCGAAGACCATGTGCTCGATGATCACCTCGCCCTTGCGGCGCGTGAGGGCGCGCACGCGGGCGCAGAGCTCGTCGGCCTCAAAGGGCTTGGTGAGGTAGTCGTCGGCGCCGAAGTCGAGTCCCTCCACCTTGTCGGAGGTGGAGGCGCGGGCGGTGAGCATCATCACGGGCAGCTCGGAGCCGCCTCGCCTGAGCGTGCGCACGATCTCAAAGCCATCCATGCCGGGCAGCATCACGTCGAGCACCGCCGCGTCATACAGGCCGCTCTGCGCGTAGGCGAGCCCCGCGGGGCCGTCATAGGCGGCCTCGGTGTTGTAGCCCGCCTCCTCAAGGATGTGGCACACCGCGTCTGCAAGGTTGCGCTCGTCCTCGACAACAAGAATATTCATGAGATACTCCTTTCTGCTTATGGTTCATTCTACGAATGGCCCTGAATTGGGTCTGAAGGTTCCTGAAAGAACCGAATTTGCTTGTGGTTTCCGCTAAATCACCACTTTAAACGCGACCAAGATTGTCGTAACATGAATGGCTGCTTTATGGCTTTGCGACGCCACGCCAACCCATGCTCGCGTCGCACGTATGGAGGAGTTTTCATTGGCAGTCAAGATCCGTCTGGCCCGTCACGGTGCCAAGAAGCGTCCGTTCTATCGCGTCGTCGTTGCCGATAGCCGCATGCCCCGCGATGGTCGCTACATCGAGCTCGTTGGTCGCTACAACCCGCTGACCACGCCCAAGACCATCACCCTTGACCTCGAGAAGATCGACGAGTGGCTCGGCAAGGGCGCCCAGCCCACCAACACCGTGGCTCACCTGATCGACATTGCTCGCGAGGGCGACAAGCCTGCCCCCGAGAAGAAGGTCAAGAAGTCCAAGAAGCAGATTGCCAAGGACGCTGCCGCTGCCGAGGCTGCCGCCGCTGAGGCCGAGAGCGCCGAGTAGCGTATGGCCCCGGAGGAGCAGGCTGCTCTCGATGCTACCGAGCAGGGCGCAGAAGAGCTGCCCAGCGATCGCATCGCAGATCTGGTCGAGCTCATCGTCTGCGGCCTCGTGGACAACGAGGACGCGGTGTCGCTTGACGTGACCGATCGCGAGGACGGGACGCTTATCGAGATCGAGTGTGCTGCCGATGACGCCGGTAAGGTCATTGGCCGCCATGGTCGCCAGATCAAGGCGATCCGTACCATTGCGCGTGCCCTCGGGCAGCGCGTTGGTACGTCTGTCGATGTCGAGGTTTTGGGCTAGACATCGTGGCTGCCGGATATAGGCGTATAGCCCGTGTCGCAAAGGCGCACGGGTCGAAGGGGGAGGTCGTGGCGGTTGCCGTCAGCGGCCTTCCCCCTGTTTTGTACGAGGGCCTTGAGGTTTGCGTCGTGCCGCCCGCACGTACCGGGTCGCGGTGGCATGAGCTCACAAGCGTCGAGACCTCGTCTTCTGGCCAGCTGGTCGCGCTCTCCGGGGTGGCAGGGCTCGGGAGCGCCAAGGAGCTGGCCGGCAAGTGGCTTGTGGTTGCCGAGGACGACCTTCCCGAGGAGTTCTTCGCTCACGACGCGCAGGGGCTCTGTGGCCGTCAGGTTACCGATGAGCGCCTGGGCGAGCTCGGACGCATCACAGATGTTATGTTTGGCCCCGCCAACGACGTCTGGGTTGTCGAGGGCGAGCGTGGCGAGACCCTCATCCCGGTGGTCGACGCCATCGTGGTGTCGGTGCCCCGCGAGGGCGCGGTCCGGGTCTCGTGTCCCGTGGGCCTTGTCCCGGGAGACGAGGGAGAGGCCCTCTGTGCCACAGGCAATGCAGATAGCAAGGAGGAGTAAGGCTGTGCTAGTAGAGACGCTGTCGGTGTTTCCCGGCGTGTTCGAGCCCTACCTTTCTGCCTCCATCATGGGTCGTGCGCGCGAACGCTCAATCTTTGAGTTTTGCGCGCACGACCTGCGTAACTGGACGCATGACCGCCATCGCACGGTGGATGACGCCCCCTTTGGCGGCGGCGCCGGCATGCTCATGAAGCCCACGCCCATCTTCGAGGCGCTGGCAGACATCCGCGCGCGCGACGAGCGCAAGCCTCACGTGGTGTTCTTTACCCCCTGCGGCACCCCCTTCACCCAGCGCGTGGCCGAGCGGCTCGCTCTGGAGGAGCGGCTCGTGTTTGTGTGCGGGCGCTACGAGGGCATGGACGAGCGCGTCTACGAGCTCGCAGACGAGTGCCTCTCGCTGGGAGACTACGTGCTCACCGGCGGCGAGCTGGCGGCGATGGTGGTGACCGACGCGGTGGTGAGGCTCCTGCCCGGTGCCCTCGGCGACGAGATGAGCCCGGTGGACGAGTCGTTCTCCTGTACCGGTCTGCTCGAATACGCCCAATACACCCGTCCGGCCTCCTATGAGGGGCGCGAGGTGCCGGCGGTGCTGCTCTCCGGAGACCACGCAAAGGTGGCTGCCTGGAGGCGCAAGAACGCCATCGAACGCACCTGTGCCTTGCGCCCAGATCTTCTTGAGACGGCCGAGCTCACGGCCGAGGAGCGCGCGTTTGCCTCCGAGCTTTTGCGCGCGCGGGAGGGGGAGTAGCGATGGGAAGCCCCCGTCATTTGCACATGGCCAACCAAGCTCCCGAGCAAAAGCCCGGGCAGCAGGGTCCCCAAGAGCCTGAGGAAAAGCCTGAGAAGAAGGCGTTTTTCGACACGCCCCTGGGGTGCGTCGTCGAGCTGCTTGTCATGGTGGGGGCAGCGTTCGTGTTCACGTTCGGCATCCTCCACTTCGTCGCCTACCCCTACTGGATCCCCTCGCAGTCGATGCTCGAGACGCTCCAGGTGGGCGACAACATCGTGGGCGAGAAGATCACGTATCGCACATCGAGCCCCAAGGCGGGCGACGTCATCACCTTCATCAACCCCGAGGATGCCACAGAGACCCTCGTCAAGCGTGTCATCGCCACGGAGGGGCAGACGGTGACCCTCGTAGGCGGGGCAGTCTACGTCGACGGCGTGGCGCTCGACGAACCCTATACGGGCGGCAAGCCCAGCTACGAGCTTGCCCGCCACGGCAGCAACCTCTCGGAGAATGTGAGCTATCCTTATACGGTTCCCGAAGGCTGCGTGTGGGTCATGGGCGACAACAGAACCAACTCCCTTGACTCGCGCTACTTTGGGGCCATCGAGGTCTCTAGCGTAACCTCCCATGCGGTCTGGATCTTCTGGCCGCTCAACCACTTTGGCAGCATATAGGTCGTCCGCCCCGCGGGCGCAAGAGGAAGGCATTGATGCCATGATCGAGAACGCTCTTACGTTCCAGGACATGATCCTGGCCCTCGAGCACTACTGGGCAAGCCATGGCTGCACCGTCATGCAGCCGTATGACTCCGAGGTTGGTGCCGGCACGTTCCACACGGCCACGCTTCTGCGTTCCCTCGGAAAGCGCCCCTGGGCGGCCTGCTACCCGCAGCCCTGCCGCAGGCCCGCAGACGGCCGCTACGGCGAGAACCCCAACCGCCTGCAGCACTACTACCAGTTCCAGGTGCTCATCAAGCCGAGCCCCGAGAACTCCCAGGAGCTCTATCTGGGCTCGCTCTCTGCCATCGGCCTTGACCCCGCCAAGCACGACGTGCGCTTTGTCGAGGACGACTGGGAGAGCCCTACGCTCGGCGCCTGGGGCCTTGGCTGGGAGGTGTGGCTCGACGGCATGGAGGTCACCCAGTTCACCTACTTCCAGCAGGTGGGCGGCATCGAGTGCGATCCGGTGCCCGTGGAGATCACCTATGGCCTCGAGCGCATCGCCATGTATGCGCAGGGCGTCACGAGCGTCTATGACCTCGTGTGGAGCTACCTGCCCGACGGCACCCCCATCACCTATGGCGAGGTCTTCCTCGAGAACGAGCGCGAGTTCTCCGCCTACAACTTCGAGGTTGCCAACGTCGAGATGATGCGCCAGAAGTTTGACGACTACGAGCGCGAGTGCCACGCCTGCCTCGACGCCAAGCTGCCGCTCCCGGGCTATGACTGCGTGCTCAAGTGCAGCCACGCCTTTAACCTGCTCGATAGCCGCGGAGCCCTCTCCGCCACCGAGCGCGCCCACTACATCCTGCGCGTCCGCACGCTCGCCAAGGCGGCCTGCGAGTGCTATCTCGCCACCGTTGCCGGCGACACGTCTGAGAAGGGGGAGGTTGCCTAGCATGGCCTCACTCACGAGCTTTTTGTTTGAGATTGGCGTTGAGGAGATGCCCTCCGCGCCCCTGATGAACGCCGCCGGCCAGCTTGGGCGCCTCATGGCCGAAGGTCTTAGCGCCGCCGGCCTCGAGCACGGCGAGGTGCGCGTCGTCTCCTCGCCCAGGCGCCTGGCCGCCCTCGTGGACGTTGCCCCCGAGACGCAGGCCGTGCACGAGGTGAAGCGTGGCCCTGCCGCCACCATCGCCTTTGATGCCGAGGGCGCTCCCACCAAGGCCGCCGAGGGCTTTGCCCGCAAGTGCGGCGTGGAGGCCTCGGCGCTCACGCGCCGCGAGGACACCGACGGCCGCGAGTACGTGTTTGCCGAGAAGAACATCCCGGCTGCGCCCGCCCGCCCCATCCTCACCGAGCTCTGCGAGCAGATCGTCTCTGGCCTCGAGTGGCCCAACTACCGCTCCCAGCGCTGGGGTTCCACGCACGAGAGCTTCGTTCGTCCGGTGCGCTGGCTGGTGGCCCTTCTCGGCTCCGAGGTGGTGCCGGTGAGCTTTGCGGGCGTTACCTCGGGCAACACCACGCGCGGACATCGCGTGCTGGCTCCCGGCGAGCACGTCGTCGCGAGTGCCGACGCCTACGAGGAGACGCTCGAGCGCGCCTTCGTGCTTGGCGCCGAGCAGCGCACCCGCGTCATTCGCGAGGGCATCGAGCGCGTGAGCACCGAGCTCGGCGTGCGCGTTGACACCCCCAAGAAGGTCTTCGACGAGGTCGTGAACCTCTGCGAGTACCCGAGCGTGCTCGTGGGCCACTTTGACGAGGAGTTCCTGAACGTCCCCTCTGAGATCATCTGCGAGTCGATGCTCTCCAACCAGCGCTATTTCCCCACCTACGACGCCGAGGGCAAGCTGACCCGCGCCTTTGTGGTGGTCTCCAACGCAGACCCCGCCGTGAGCGAGACCGTCATCGACGGCAACGAGCGCGTGGTGCGCGCCCGCCTCGACGACGCCAAGTTCTTCTACGAGGAAGACCTCAAGGCGCCGCTCGAGAGCTACCTGCCCAAGCTCGAGAAGGTGACCTTCCAGGAGAAGCTCGGCACCGTGCGCCAGAAGGCCGAGCGTATGGAGCGCTTGGCCCCCGTGGTTGCCGCCCAGCTGGGTATGGGCGAGGCCGAGCAGGCGATGGCTGCCCGTGCCGCCAAGCTTGCCAAGGCAGATCTCGTGACCCAGGCCGTGGTTGAGTTCACGAGCCAGCAGGGCGTCATGGGCGGCTATTACGCCGAGGCTGCCGGCGAGCCTGCCGAGGTTGCCGCCGCCATCCGTGACCAGTACCGTCCGCGCTTTGCCGGAGACGAGCTTCCCGAGGGCATGGTGGGCCTCTGCGTCGCCATCTCCGACAAGCTCGACACCATCTGCGGCATGTTTGCCATCGACGAGCCGCCCACGGGCTCCAAGGACCCGTTTGCCGTTCGCCGCAGCGCCATTGGCGTCATCGCCATGCTGCGCCGTGCCGCCGCCGGCTCCCTTACCGCGCTCATCGAGAGCGCCCTTGCGAGCTATGCCGCCCAAGGCCTCTCCTTTGACGCCGATGTCGTTGCCGCCTCTGTGCGCGAGTTCTTCCGTGGCCGCCTAGCCGCCATCGCCCGCGACGAGCGCGTGAGCGCCGACACCATTGAGGCCGTGAGCGCCGCCGGCATCATCGATCCGGCCGTGTTCTTTGGCCGTGCCGCCTCGCTCGAGCGCGCCCGCTCCGAGCAAGGCGAGCTCTTCGACGACCTCGCCGTGGCCTTTGCCCGCGCCGCCCACCTCGGTGATGCCACGCTTGGCCGTGAGGTTGACGAGAGCCTGTGCGGCGAGGCCGAGCGCGCCCTTCTCGCTGCCTGCGATGCCGGTGACCGAAACGTGGCCGACGCTCTTGCCGAGGGAGACTACGATAGGGCTCTGTCCACCTTGGCTGAGCTTCGCGAGCCCATCGACGCGTTCTTTGCCGACGTCATGGTCATGGACGAGAACGAGGCCGTGCGCAACAACCGTCTGCGCCTGCTCAACCGTTTCGTGGCGGTGTTCTCGGGCGTGGCAGACTTTGGTGCGCTTGCGAGGAAGAAGTAACTTCGCGAATCCCGCGGGTGCGGGAAGGGGAGGGTCAACATGAAGGTTACGTACGACATGATTGGCGACGTTGCGCGCGAGGGGTGCGCAACCGTGTTCGTCATCTCCGACTCCTTGGGCGAGTCGGCGCTCAACGTGGTGATGTCTGCCGCCTCGCAGTTCCCCGAGGGCGCGGTGCGCATCGTGCGCCTGAGCCAGATCGTGGCGCTTGAGTGCGTGAGCGGCTTCTTCGACGAGCATGACGGCGAGTACGTGCCCACCGCCGTGTTCCACTCCATCGTTGACCCGGCCCTGCGCGGCGCCGTGCGCGCAGACCTCAATGCCCGCGGCATCACCTCGGTGGACATTCTGGGGCCCGTCGTGCAGGTGCTCTCGAGCCTCACGGGCAAGAGGCCCAAGAACCTCGCCACGGCTCACCACACGGTGGACTCTCACTACCTGCGTCGCGTGAGCGCCATGGAGTTCTTCGTGGCGCACGACAATGGCAAGAACCCGCAAGACCTGCCCAAGGCAGACGTGGTGCTCGTGGGCCTCACCGGCGCCGCCAAGACGCCTTTGGCCATGCACCTGTCCTTCCTGGGCCTCAATGTGTGCAGCATCTCGCTCGACATGGAAGACGAGGTTCCCGCCGAGCTCTTCCAGGTTGACCCGAAGCGCGTCTTTGGCCTCGAGTCCACCTCCGATATGCTTGCCCAGAGCCGCAAGCGCCAGCTCTCTGCTGGCACGCACCTCGACTTTGAGCCCACGCTCGACCTTGCCAGCATCGAGCAGCAGCAGGCCCGCGCCAACGAGATCATCGGCAAGCTCGGCTGCGCCCGCTTGCGCATCGAAGGCAAGACGGTGGAGGAGCTTGCCGCCGACGTGCTCTCGCGCATCGAGGCGCGCGAGTAGGCCCTCGCTTTTTGTGGTGTGCGACCCCGTGGCGCCTGCGCTGCGGGGTCGTTTTTTTGCGTGCGGCCGGCGGCGCGGCCGGCGGCGCGCGCGGGTGCCACCCGCATGCCGCTCGCGTGGCGCATAAAAAAGGGAGCCGAGACGTCTCGGCTCCCCTGGAGCGGCGCGTGGCCCTGCGCATGTGCGCGGCGGCTAAACGAGCTTGATGTGCTCGATCGTGGGCTTGTTGCTCTCGCGATAGATGGAGAAGCGGTGGCCAATCACCTGCACCACCTCGGAGTTGGTCTGCTCGGCGAGCGCCGCGGCAGCCTCGCGGGTGGAGAGCGGAGAGCCGTCCTGCACGCCGCACTTGATGAGCTCGTGGGCCTCGAGCGCCTCGGAGGCGGTCTCCACGACAGCCTGGGTGATGCCCTGCTTGCCCACGTAGGTGATGGGGTCGAGGTGGTGGGCCAGGCTGCGGAGCTGACGAACCTGCTTGCCGGTAAGGGTCATGGTGTGCTCGCTTTCTGTAAGCTGTATGCTTGCAAGGTTTGGCAGCTCAGCATATCGTAGAGCCTGCGCGCGAGTGGGCCTCAACTCACACCTTCATCATGTTTTCGCGCCTTGCCTTGATTTTTGTTGCGGTGCCGGGTGCTTGCCTGTACACTATACCGCTGTGTGTAAGCTCCATGTACCAGTGTCTGTGCGCTGGGACCTCTGGACAAACGAGATAAGGAAAGAACATGGACTTCATTCGTGCCATCGAGCGCCAGCAGATTCGTGAGGACATCCCCACGGTCATCCCGGGCGACCACGTGAAGGTGCACTACCGCATTAAGGAGGGCGATCGCGAGCGTGTCCAGGTCTTCGAGGGCGACGTCATCCGCATGAGCGGTGGCTCTTCCCGTGAGACCTTCACCGTCCGCAAGATCTCCTTCGGCGTTGGTGTTGAGCGTACGTTCCCGCTTCACTCGCCCAAGATCGCCAAGCTCGAGGTTGTGCGTCACGGTGACGTTCGTCGTGCCAAGCTCTACTACATCCGCGAGCGTGTGGGCAAGGCTGCCCGCATCCGCGAGAAGCGCGACTAACGCCTGTTGCGTCCTTGCTCTGGAGCCGTCCTGTGGGGCGGCTCTTTTTATGTCTCACTTCCGGGCGGCGGCCCTTTGCCGGCCGCCCTGCGACGCCTAAGGAGTGCCTGTGCCTTCGATGCCTACGAGCCGTCCGGGGACGGCGCGCGAGATTGTTGCCACCCTCTCGGACGCCTCCGCCTCCGAGCTGCCGGCGCTTATGGCGCGCTATGCCGACGACCCGCGCTCGCAGGTGCGCCGCGCCCTCGAGGTGGCACGGCGCCGGCTCGAGCGCGAGCGTGCCGAGCGCGAGCGGGTGGAGGGGATGTATGCCCTCATGCGGGACCTGGGCGGCGAGGGCGTGGTGCTCGGCGTGGACGAGGTGGGGCGCGGGGCTGTGGCGGGGCCCCTCACGGTGTGTGCGGTGGCACTGCCGGCAGAGCCCGTCCTCTGGGGCATCAATGACTCCAAGCAGCTTACGCCCGCCAAGCGCGAGGTGCTTGCCCAGCGCATCCAGAGTGTGGCTGTGGCGGTGGGCACCTGCCACATTGCGCCGGCGCGCATCGACGAGCGCGGCATGGCGGCGTGTTTGCGCGAGGCCATGGTGGGCGCCATCGCAGACGCGGGGGTGGAGCCCACGTGCGTGCTCATCGACGGCAACCCCGTGCATGCCCACCCGCGCGAGAAGACCCTCGTCAAGGGAGATGCCCGCATCGCCTGCATCGCGGCGGCGAGCATCGTGGCCAAGGTGACGCGAGACCACCTCATGGTGGAGCTCGACCAGAGCTATCCGGGCTATCACTTTGCCGAGAGCAAGGGCTATGCCTCGGCCGAGCACATCGCTGCCATCAAGAAGCGTGGCCTCACGCCGGTGCACCGTGCGAGCTTTTGTCAGAACTTTTTGCAGACGGCGCAGCTGTTTTAGGCTTGGCGCGGCCGCTGAGCTGCGGTGTTAGATTCCTGTTAGATTGAGCGTAGATTTGTGTTAGACGCACCTGCCATGCTGGCTCTCATCCGTTTGAGAGAGGAGCCGCCATGCAGGATGCTGGGCGTTGTGTGTCCGAGCTCTCCCATGTTGAGTTGGGGGCCTTGGGCGAGCATGTTTGTGAGGAACATTTGGTTGCCAGGGGCTATGAGCTCTTGGCACGACGCTTCAGCTTGGGCGGGTGCGAGGCAGACCTCGTGATGCGCTCACCCACCGGTGAGCACGTGCTCGTTGAGGTTAAGACGCGCAGGGGCGAGGGAACGCCCTACAGCTGGCCAGAGCTCAGGGTGGATGCCGCCAAGCGCGAGCGCTATCGCAAGCTCTCTCGCATGTACCTGGCGCAGTTCCCCGAGGCTGGATCTGTGCACTTTGACGTGGCGGGTGTCTCCATCGTGGGCGAACATACCGCGCAGCTCAGGTATTGCCGCAATGTTGAGCTTGGTGATGGGCTGTGAGTGAGGGGTTTGCCGTGCGCGCTGCCACCCTGCACGGCACAGACGCCTTGCCGGTGACGTGCGAGGTTGACATCTCTGGTGGCATCCCGGGCATGACCATCGTGGGCATGCCCGACAGCGCCGTGCTCGAGGCCCGTACGCGCATCCGCTGCGCCCTGCGCGACTGCAACTTTGACATCCCACGTGCCCACATCACCGTGAACCTCGCGCCTAGCGACATCAAGAAGTCTGGCACGGGGTTTGACCTGCCTATCGCCGTAGGCATCTTGGCCGCGAGCGGGCAGATCCCGCGTGCGGGGCTCGATGGCTACCTCTTCGTGGGCGAGCTGGGCCTCAAGGGCGGGGTTTGCGACGCACGTGGCGGGCTTGCCTATGCGCTGCTCGCGCACGAGCTCGGGCTTGGCGTGGTGGCGGCGCCCGGCCTCATGCAATCCATCGCCGGCCTTTCGCTCGAGGGCTGTCCCTTGCGCTCGCTTGCCTGCCTTGCCGCCATCCGCCGCGGCGTGAGCGAGCTTCCCGAGTGTGTGGCGGGCGAGGCCCCTCGGGCGGTGTCGCCGGCTGCTGCCTCGGGGCTCGACTACGCCGACGTGGTTGACCAGGAGGCGGCCAAGCGCGCGTTTGTGGTGGCGGCCGCGGGTGGCCATGGGCTGCTCATGGTGGGGCCTCCCGGAGCCGGCAAGACGATGCTTGCCCGTCGCATGCCCACCATCCTGCCCGAGCTTGCCGATGACGAGCGGCTCGAGGCCATGCTCATCCACTCGGTTTGTGGCATGCCGCTCGATGCGCTGGCGGCGGGCGTACGCCCCTTCCGCGCCCCGCATCACTCGGTGACGCGGGCGGGCCTTGTGGGTGGCGGGCGCCCCATCACGCCGGGAGAGGCGTCGCTTGCCCACAGGGGCGTGCTGTTCTTGGACGAGCTGCCGGAGTTTTCTCCCACGGTGCTGCAGTCTTTGCGCCAGCCGCTCGAGGACGGCGAGGTGAGCATCGTGCGCGCCGAGGGCTCCTATGTGTTCCCGAGCGTGTTTCAGCTGGTGGGCGCCGCCAACCCCTGCCCGTGCGGGCACGCCGGCGACAAGGGGCATGTGTGCCGGTGCTCGCCGGCAGAGATCGACCGCTACCAGGGGCGCATCGGAGGCGCGCTGCTCGACCGCATCGACGTCTTTGTGAACGTGGTGCGTCCGGAGGCGGCGCGCGTCATCGAGGGGGCGGGCGGCACCGACACCGCCACCATGGCAGAGCAGGTGAGGCTGGCGCGCGAGTTTGCCTCGTGGCGCTCCTCCCGCGTGGGCGAGCAGCGCGCGCAGGGCATCTTGGGCCTGGGGTTCAACGACGAGGCGGCGGTGACGCTCGAGCGCATGGCCAAGGGGCTCGCCCTGGGCGGGCGTGCTATCGCGCGCACGGCACGGGTGGCACGCACGGTGGCAGACCTCGCGCAGCGCGAGCTCGTGGGTGCGGCGGACGTGGCCGAGGCCTGCGCGTATCGCAACACGTTCGCGCAGGGAGGTGGCGGACGTGGCTAGCTATGAGCGTGTGGCGGCAGGCTGCGAGCACTGGGAGCTTGCGGCCGATGACAGCGGCTTTCCGCCCAGGCTGCGCGACCTGGGCTCCAAGGTGGCCCGGCTCTATGGCATAGGCTCGCCTGAAGCGCTCGTGGGAGACTGCATCTCCATCATCGGCGCCCGGCGGGCCACGCCCTATGGGCTCACCTGTGCAGACATGGCCGGGCGCGTGGCGGCCGAGTGCGGGGTGACGGTGGTCTCGGGCGGCGCGCGGGGCTGCGACCATGCGGCGGCGCGCGGCGCGCTCGACGCGGGCGGCGCCACGGTGGTGGTGCCGGGGTGCGGGGCAGACGTGCTCTACCCGCGCATGAGCGACGACGTGTTTGTGGACGCCCTCACGCAGGGCGGATGCGTCGTCTCGCTCGACCCGTGGGGTTCGGCGCCCCACAAGCACAGCTTCGTGCGCAGAAACGCGGTGATCGCGGCGCTCTCGCAGGCGCTCATCGTGTGCGAGGCCTGCAAGCCCTCAGGCACCTTCGGCACGGCCACCGTGGCGGCAGAGCTCGGCCGGCGCGTGTATGCGGTGCCAGGCTCCATCTTCTCGCCCATGTCCTCGGGCACCAACTGGCTGCTTGAGACGGGTGCCTCCATCGTGTGCGACGAAGACTCGCTGGCGGGGCTCATCTCGCTCGACTACGGGCGGCTGCGCTTTGAGCCGCGCGCCGACACCTCGTCGCGCGGCACGCTGCTCGACGCGCTGGTGGCAAGCCCCATGGACGTGGGTGAGGTGGCCACGCTCCTCGGGCTCTCCATTCCACAGGCCTTTGGCAAGTTGAGCGAATACGAGGCTGCTGGTATGGTGTGTCGGCTTGCTGACGGCAGATTTGTGCCCACGAGGGAGGTTCTGCTGCGGCACAATGGATAGGCGAGAGTACGTGCGTCGCACCAAGGCGCCGGATATAAGGAGTGGCAATGGGGCAGCTGGAGCAAGTGGTTGTGGTGGGCGGCGGCCTTGCGGGGTGCGAGTGCGCGCTTCAGCTCGCGCACAGGGGCGTGCCCGTGAGGCTCGTGGAGCAGCGTCCCGTGGCAACCACGGCGGCACACCACACCGACGGCCTCGCCGAGCTCGTGTGCTCTAACTCGCTCAAGGCCACGCGCCCAGACTCGGCGGCAGGCCTGCTCAAGGAGGAGCTCACGCGCATGGGGTCTTGCCTGCTCGAGGCAGCGCGCAAAGCGGCGGTGCCTGCGGGCGGCGCCCTTGCAGTTGATCGCGACGTGTTCTCGCGCCTCGTGGGCGAGCTGATCGCGGCTGAGCCCCTCATCGAGCTCGTGCGCGAGGAGGTGCGCGAGCTGCCCCAGGGGCGCTGCGTCATCGCAGCGGGGCCCTTGTGCTCCGAGGCCCTAGCAAAAGAGCTGCAGCGCCTGGTGGGCGGCGAGGGACTGGCGTTCTTTGACGCGGCGGCCCCCATCGTCGACGCCGAGACCATCGACCGCTCGGTGGTGTTTGCCCAGTCCCGCTACGAGGAGGCGGGCGAGGGAGACTACCTCAACTGCCCCATGAACAAAGACGAGTACCTAGCCTTCATCGACGCCCTGCTTGGCGCCGAGCGCGTGGTCTCCAAGGACTTTGAGCGCAGCGAGCTGTTCTGCGCCTGCCAGCCGGTGGAGGAGGTGGCGCGCACGGGCGTTGACGCCGCGCGCTTTGGCGCCATGAAGCCGGTGGGCCTCACCGACCCGCGCTCGGGCAGGCGCCCGTGGGCCGTGGTGCAGCTGCGTCCCGAGAACGAGGCAAAGACGGCCTACAACCTCGTGGGCTTCCAGACCAATCTCACCTGGCCCGAGCAGCGCCGCGTGTTTTGCATGATCCCCGGCCTCGAGCATGCCGAGTTTTTCCGCTACGGCGTGATGCACCGTAACTCCTTTGTGGACGCGCCGCACTGCCTTGACGCTACCTTTGCGGTGCCTGGCACCCGGGTGAGGCTCGCCGGCCAGATCTGCGGCACCGAGGGCTACACCGAGGCCATCGCCTCGGGCCTTTTGGCGGCGCTCAACACCTACGCCGAGATCACGGGCTCCGCGCCCGTGGCCCTGCCGAAGACCGGTGCCTTGGGCTCGCTTGTGGCCTATGCCACAAACCCCGCCACGACAGACTACCAGCCCATGCACGTGAACTTTGGCATCGTGCCGCCGCTCGAGGGCCCGCGCATGAAGAAGCGCGAGCGCTACGCGGCCTACGCCGAGCGTGCCCTCGCAGACCTCGACGCATACCTCTCCGAGCGGGGCGACCTCTTTGCCTAGCGCGCACGCGCCGGGCATGGGCGAGCGGGGCGTGGACCTGGGCTCGGGCGGCGCCCCTGCCCCTGAGCCTGCGGCGCCGGGCACGGGAGCGAACGGAGCCCACGCCCCTGCGGCGAGCGCCGAGGCGGGCGCTTCGCCCGACGCCCTCCTCACAGAGCAGGCGCGCGAGCGCAAGGCTGAGCTGCGGGAGTTTCGCGGTCACGTGGCGGAGTTTCTCGCCTTCATCGGCGAGGTGCGCAACGTGAGCCCCAACACGCGGCGCGCCTACGCCCAAGACCTCGAGGCGTTTTGCGCGTGGTGCGCGCGTGAGGGCGTGAGGCCGATGGTGGTAAGCCACGCCGAGCTGCGCTCGTGGCTCGCCGAGCTTGGGGGCGCAGGCTATGCCGCCACCACCATCAACCGCCATCTCTCGGCGGTGCGCAGCCTCTACCGCTGGATGCTTGGCCGCGACATCACCTCCGAGGATGCTGCGGCCGCCGTGGCGAGCCCCAAGCTCGTGCGGAGGCTCCCCAAGACGATGGGCGACGCCGACGTGCGCCGGCTCATCGGTGCCTGTGGCGATGAGCCGGCCGGACTTCGCGACGCCGCCTTCATCGAGCTGCTCTATGCCACCGGCGCGCGCATCTCCGAGGCAGCCGCCCTCGACGTGGCAGGCATAGACAGGGAAGCGGGCTCGGTTCGGCTCTTCGGCAAGGGCTCGAAGGAGCGGCTCGTGCCGCTCTATGCCCGTGCGCTCCGCTCGCTTGACCGCTATCTCAGCGAGGCGCGCCCACAGCTCGTCTCCGCGTCCGCCCATCCCGCGCTCGAGACGGCGCTCTTTGTCTCGTCGCGCGGGCGGCGCATGAGCGCAGACGCCCTGCGCCGGCGCTTTCGCGCCCTCGTGCTCAGCGCAGGGCTCGATCCCACGCTCACCCCGCACGCGATGCGCCACACCTTTGCCTCGGAGCTGCTCGAGGGAGGGGCAGACCTCAGGAGTGTGCAGGAGCTTTTGGGGCACGAGAGCCTTTCCACCACTCAGATCTACACCCACCTCACCTCCGAGCGGCTCAAAAGCGCGGCTCGTCTGGCGCATCCGCGCGGAATATGAGGCTTGCATGCATAGGCGTTGCGTGATATTCTTCCAATTCGCTGTGCGCCCGCACGGCAATACCACACACGTGCTGTGACTCTCCAACCACGGTGCCCGGGTATCCGGGTGGTTATGAGGGGTTGACCAGCACGGAGGCTAACCAAAGAAAGGTAGCACCATGGCAGTAAAGATCAACCTTAACACCCTGCTCGAGGCCGGTTGCCACTACGGTCACCAGACCCGCCGCTGGAACCCCAAGATGAAGCCCTACATCTTCGGCGAGCGCAACGGCATCTACATCCTTGATCTCAAGCAGACCATCATGGACGCCGACCGCGCCTACACCTTCCTGCGCGAGACCGCTGCCAAGGGCGGCCAGATTCTGTTCGTGGGCACCAAGAAGCAGGCCCAGGAGCCCGTGGCCACCCAGGCCGCCCGCGCCGGCATGCCCTACATCAACCAGCGCTGGCTCGGCGGCGTGCTCACCAACTTCGTCACCATGCGCTCTCGTATCGAGCGTATGGAGGAGCTTGAGCGCATGGTCGAGGACGGCTCCATGGCCCTTCGCGGCAAGAAGGAGCAGTCTGTCCTCGGCAAGGAGCTCGAGAAGCTGCAGCGCAACCTCGGTGGCGTCCGCGACATGAAGCAGCTCCCGGCTGCCCTGTTCGTCATCGACTCCAAGCGTGAGGAGCTCGCCATCCGCGAGGCCAACCGTCTGCACATCCCGGTTGTCGCCCTGCTCGACACCAACTCCGACCCCGACGTCGTTGACTTCGGAATCCCTGCCAACGACGACGCCATCCGCTCCGTCGCCCTCATGACTGAGCTCGTCGCCGACGCCATCCTCGCCGGCACCGGCAAGGAGCAGATTACCGCTGAGGAGATGGCCGCTGGCGCCACCACCCCGGCCGTCGAGGCTCCCGCCGCCGAGTAGGCACTCAGTGGCTGCGCACTAATTCAGAATGAAGGGCGTCGTCCGTTTGGGCGGCGCCCCTGTATGATACGAGAGAGAGGCTCACATGGCTCAGATTACCGCCGCGATGGTCAAGCAGCTCCGCGAGATGACCGACTCCCCGATGATGGAGTGCAAGAAGGCCCTCGTCGAGGCTGATGGCGACATCGAGAAGGCCGTTGACGTTCTGCGCACCATGGGCATGGCCAAGGCCGTCAAGAAGGCCGGCCGTGAGACCAACGAGGGCACCATCGCCGCCTTCGTCTCCGAGGATGGCAAGGCTGCCGCCCTCGTCGAGGTTACCTGCGAGACCGACTTCGTGGGCACCAACCCCAAGTTCACCGGCTTTGCCGCCGACGTTGCCGCCGTGGTCGCCAAGGCCAACCCGGCTGACGCCGAGGCCCTCAAGGCCGCTGACTTCTCCGAGGGCGAGACCGTCGAGGCCGCGCTCACCGAGATGATCCACATCATGGGCGAGAACATGAAGATCGCCCGCTTTGCCCGTCGCGAGGTTGAGGCCGGCGCCTTCGGCACCTACGTCCACGCCAACGGCAAGCTCGGCGTCATCGCCCAGTTCTCCTTCACCAAGCCCGAGACCGCCGAGGCCGAGGCCTTCAAGACCTTCGCCCACGACGTTGCCATGCAGGCTGCCGCTGCTGGCGCCATCTCCGCTCGCCGCGAGGATGTCCCGGCCGAGGTTGTCGAGCACGAGATGGGCATCTACAAGGCTCAGGCCGCCGAGTCCGGCAAGCCCGAGGCCATCCAGGAGAAGATCGCTGAGGGTCGCCTCAACAAGTTCTTCGCCGAGTCCGTGCTCTCCGAGCAGACCTTCATCAAGGATGGCGACATCACCATCCGTCAGTACGCTGACAAGGTCGCCAAGGAGCTCGGTGACACCATCGAGGTTGTCGCCTTCGACCGCTTCACCTTCGGTGAGTAGTCTTTAGCGCTTGCGCATCCAGCCCGTCACTTCGGTGGCGGGCTTTTTTGTGCGTATTGGGGGTATGGGCGGCCTTACTTGCACAAGCGCTCGGCGGCGCCGTCCCTCTGCTAAAATTGATAAGATACCCAACTCCCATAGGAAGGGGAGTCCCTTGACGGACTACAAGTACAAGCGCGTCCTGCTCAAGCTCTCCGGCGAGGCCCTCATGGGTGATGCCGGCTATGGCGTTGACCCCAAGGTGGTTGACCACCTCGCCGAGGAGATCAAGGTCATTCACGACGACGGGATCGAGATTGGCGTCGTCGTTGGCGGCGGCAATATCTTCCGCGGCGTTGCCGGTGCCGCCGGTGGCATGGACCGTGCCCAGGCAGACTACATGGGCATGCTCGCCACGGTGATGAACGCGCTTGCCCTTCAGGACAGCTTCGAGCGCCACGGCATGACCACCCGCGTCATGAGCGCCATCAAGATGGACGAGGTTGCCGAGCCCTACATCCGCCGTCGTGCCATCAAGCACCTCGAGAAAGGCTACATCACCATCTTCGCCGCCGGCTCGGGCAACCCCTACTTCACCACCGATACGGCAGCTGCTCTCCGTGCCTGCGAGATCGACGCAGACTGCCTCATGAAGGCCACCAAGGTCGACGGCATCTACGACGCAGACCCTAAGACCCACCCTGAGGCCGTCCGCTTTGATACCATTACCTACCGTGAGGTGCTCACGCGCGACCTCAAGGTCATGGATGCCACGGCCACCGCGCTCTGCAGTGACAACAACATGTCCATGATCGTCTTCAACATCGACCAGCAGGGCGTCTTTGCCGACGCTCTTAAGGGAATGCCGGTTGGCACCACCGTCGTAGGGGAGGAGACCCACTAATGAGCGAGATTACCGACAACGCCCGTAGCCGCATGGAGAAGTGCCTCGAGGCCCTTCGTGCCAACTTCTCCAGGGTTCGCACCGGCCGTGCCAACCCGCACGTGCTCGATTCCATCACCGTTGACTACTACGGTCAGGCCACGCCCGTGACGCAGCTTGCCGGCGTCAAGGTGCCCGAGGCCAGCATGCTGGTGGTGGAGCCCTGGGACAAGTCGAGCCTGAACGCCATCGAGCGCGCCATCTCCCAGTCTGACCTCGGCATCACGCCTTCCAATGACGGCGTGGTCATTCGCCTGCCGTTCCCCAAGCCCACCGGCGAGCGCCGCAAGGAGCTTGCCAAGGAGTGCCGCGGCTACGCCGAGGAGGCTCGCGTGGCCGTGCGCAACGTCCGTCGCGAGGCCAACGCCAAGCTTGAGCGCGACGAGGAGCTCTCCGAGGACGACGTGCGTCGCGAGCAGGCCAAGGTCCAGAAGCTCACCGACGAGTTTGTGGCCAAGATCGAGGAGGCCACCAAGGCCAAGGAAGCCGAGGTCATGGAGATCTGACCCTCCTGCCCAGATTGAGGTATGCACGGCCGGGGCATCCGCTCCGGCCGGTTTTATTGGTAGTCATCGAGCACGAGGAGGTTGCCGTGCAGCGAGATGAAGAGAAGCTCCATCGATACTTTGTGAACCCGCCCGAGGACGTGTCGCTCTCAGGCATAAACCTCGAGGGGCTACCTTCTCATGTCTCCGTGATCATGGACGGCAACGGTCGCTGGGCCACGCGCCAGGGGCTCGACCGCGGCCAGGGGCACAAGGCGGGCATCAAGTCGCTACGTGAGACGATCACCGCCTGCGTCCGCCTGGGCATCGACGTGCTCTCTGCCTATGCGTTCTCCACCGAGAACTGGAAGCGCCCCCAGCGCGAGGTAGACCTGCTCATGCATCTGTTTGCCACCACGCTTGTGAAGGAACTGCCGCTCTTCCACAAGGAGAACGTGCGTCTCGTCTTCCTGGGCGACATCGAGGCGCTGCCGGCAAAGACCCGCGCGGTCTTTGAGCAGGGCTTGGCCGAGACGGCAGACCACACGGGCATGGTGCTCGCCCTTGCGGTGAACTACGGTGCCCGTGCCGAGATTGCCCGTGCGGCGCGCCTGTTGGCCGAGTGCGTGGCCGCAGGTGAGCTTGCGCCGGCAGACATCACGCCCGATGCCGTGGCAGGCGAGCTCTATACCGCCGGGCTTCCCGATCCGGAGCTGCTCATCCGCACCTCGGGTGAGCTCAGGCTCTCCAACTATCTCTTGTGGCAGCTCGCCTACAGCGAGTTCTACATCACCGACACGCTCTGGCCCGACTTCTCCCGCTGGGAGCTGCTTCGCGCCATCCGCGCCTTCCAGGGGCGCGACCGCCGCTTTGGTGGGGTGAGCGCCAAGTGAGTGATTCCACCAAGACCGTGACGCAGCCGGCCGAGATGCCGGCCGCGCAGGTATCCGCATCTGATGCGCAGGCGAGCGCCGCTCCGCACGAGCCGCGCAGCATCGATCTCGCGAGCGAGACGCTCGAGCGTCGCCGCGAGGCGCGCGAGGGCGAGCGCGTGGCCGGCGAGCTTCGCGGGCAAAAGGCCCGCGGGTGGGCCGAGCGCCTACTCACGCGCACTACCTCGGGCGTCACCTACGCAGCCGTGGTGCTCGCGTGCCTCTTCTGGGGGCGCGTGCCCACCGCCGTGCTCGTCACGGCCATGGCATGGCTGTGCTGCTCGGAGTTCTTCCGCATGACGCGCATGCTCGGGCGCATGCCAAACGAGGTGCTCGGCCTTGCGGGGGCGGCGCTCTACCCACTCGTGGCCCTCGCCAAGCCTGGGGCCACGAGTGCCGTGACGCTTCTGCTCATGATCGCCGTGGGCGCTTGGTTTGTGCTCACGCCCCGTGCCAACATCTCCGACGCCTCGGTCACGGTGTTCGGCGCCGCCTATACCGGGCTTCTGTTCTCGGCAGTGGTCACCATTCGCTCTGCCAACCACGGATTTGAAGGAGCCCTGCTCACGCTCGGCGTCATGGGCTCTGTGTGGCTGAACGACGCCACGGCCTACCTCGTTGGCTCTCGCCTGGGCAGGCACAAGCTCGCTCCGCGCATCTCTCCCAACAAGAGCTGGGAAGGGCTTTGGGGTGGCATCGTGGGCTCTTGCATCGTCTGGCTCATCCTGGCGGCACTTGGCACCTGCGGCGTGACCTTGCCGCTGGCGCTCGTGGGCGGCATCCTCTGTGCCGTCGCCGGCGTGGTGGGAGACCTCTTCGAGAGCCGCCTCAAGCGTGCGGCGGGCGTCAAGGACTCGGGCAACCTCATCCCTGGCCACGGTGGCATGCTTGACCGTTCAGACTCCATGCTCTTTGCCTGCATGACCGCCTATTTTGTCCTCTACTTTGGAGGCATCCTGTGACGATTTTTGACCATTCTCACACAGTTGCCGAGCGTACGGAGCCCCTGCGCGTGGCCATCCTTGGCTGCTCGGGCTCCATCGGCACCCAGGCGCTCGACGTGTGCCGCCGTCACCCCGATAAGCTCGCGGTGACGGCACTTGCCGTCGACTCCTCCGTGGACGCCCTCGTGGGCGCGGCGCGCGAGTTCTGCGTGCCTCACGTGGCCGTTGCCAACGCTGAGCTGCGCCACGCGCCTGTGCTCTCCGAGCTTCCGGAGGGCTGCGAGCTCACGTTTGGCAACGATGCCGTGACCGCCCTTGCCGCGCTCCCCGACGTTGACTGCGTGCTGGTTGCCGTCGTGGGAGAGGCGGGTATCTGGGCGAGCTACGAGGCCCTGCGCGCCGGCAAGATCTGGGCGCCCGCCAACAAGGAGGCGCTCGTTGCCGGCGGCGAGCTGCTCATGCCGTTTGCCCGTCCGGGCCGGGTGCTGCCGGTGGACTCCGAGCACAACGCCATCTACCAGTGCCTGGTGGGGGAGCGCCGCGAGGACGTGCATCGCATCTGGCTCACCTGCTCGGGCGGTCCCTTCTTTGGGTATAGCCGCGAGCAGCTGTCGCAGGTCACGGCGGCAGACGCCCTGCGCCACCCCAACTGGGCCATGGGGCCCAAGATCACCATCGACTCGGCCACGCTCATGAACAAGGGGCTCGAGGTCATCGAGGCGCACTATCTCTTTGACGTGGCCATCGACAGCATCGAGGTGCTCGTGCACCGCCAGAGCCGCATCCACTCTGCCGTGGAGTTTGCCGACGGCTCGGTGAAGGCGCAGCTCGGCCCCTCCGATATGCGCATTCCCATCCAGTATGCCCTGAGCTATCCCGAGCGCTGGGAGAGCCCGTGCGAGCGCGTGGACTACCGCAGCCTGGCGCCGCTCACCTTTGACGCACCAGACCTTGCGGCCTTCCGCTGCCTTGCGCTCGCTCTTGAGGCGGGGCGCGCCGGTGGCACCCTGCCCTGTGCGATGAACGCCGCCAACGAGGTTGCCAATGCCGCCTTTCGTGCCGGCGCCTGCAGCTTCACCGACATAGACCGCGTGGTTGAGCGGGTCATGGATTCCACGCAGGTGGAGCCTGTGAGCTCGCTTGCCCAGATTGCCGAGTGCGATGCCCGTGCCCGTGTGCAGGCATCTGAGGTTCTTGCCGAGGTGTGCCGATGAGTGCGGTTGTGGGTGTGGTCTCTGCGGTGTTTTGGGGCGTGGTGCTCTTTAGCGTGCTCGTGTTTGTGCACGAGGGAGGTCACTTCCTTGCGGCTCGCGCCTTTGGCATGCGCGTCACCGAGTTCTTCCTCGGCATGCCGAGCCGCTTCAAGCTCTCGTACAAGAGCAAAAACCGTGGCACCGAGATTGGTGTGACGCCCGTGCTGCTCGGCGGCTATACGCGCATCTGCGGCATGGAGGGCGTGGCTGACGAGGTGGCCGAGCGCACCCTGGGCGAGATTGCCGCAGCCGGGCGCATCGACATCTCAGAGCTTATTGAGCGCGTGGGTGCCCCTGAGAAGGACGTCATGGACGCCCTTACGCTGCTTGTGGACTGGGCCTCCGTGGAGCCCTACTTTGATCTTGAGCTGGGCGAGCGTCCCGGACAGAGCGACTGGCCGCGCTCGGTGCAGACGACCAAGCGCGACGCGCGGCTGCTCACGGCCTTTGACTCCGGCCACGACTTTGCCGCCGCCGGCACGACCGAGGCCGGGGCGCCCCACGCCCTTCCCGAGGGCGGAGCCGCCCAGCTCCTTGCCGAGGAGCGCCGGCGCACCTACCAGGGCAAGGGCTTCCTTGCGCGCGTCATCACGCTTGTGGCGGGCCCTGCCGTGAACCTGGTGCTCGGCATCGTGCTGCTCGCGGCAAACCTGAGCATTGGCGGCGTATCCTATGCCGTCAACATACCCGAGGTGGGTGACGTCGTTGCCGGCGGCCTAGCTGAGAAGGCGGGCATCGTTGCCGGTGACACCATCGTCTCGGTGGCGGGCACCGAGGTGAGCACCTGGACGGCCATTACCGATCCCCTAACCCAGGCCTTGGAGGCGGGCGAGCCCTTTGAGCTCGTCTTTGAGCACGAGGGCTTGGAGGTCACGGCAACCATCGAGCCGGACGGCGGCTCCCATCTTGGTATCGGACCCACGTACAAGGTCTATCACCCAAGCTTTGCGAGCTCGCTCTCCACCTCTGTGGGATATCTCAAGATGACGGCCTCCTATGTGCTCAAGCTCGTGCAGCCGGCCCATACGGCCGAGGTGGTGTCGCAATCGTCCTCGCTCGTGGGCATCTCGGTCATGGCTTCTGAGGCTGCCTCCGAGGGTCCCTCGACCTTCATCAACCTGCTCGCCGCCATCTCGCTCTCGCTTGGCCTCATGAACCTCCTGCCCATCCCGCCGCTCGACGGTGGCAAGCTGCTCATCGAGCTCATCCAGCTCGTGATTCGCCGGCGGGTGCCGGAGAAGGCGCAGACGGCGATCTCCTACATCGGTCTTGGTCTCATGCTGCTGCTCTTCGTCTTTGTGCTTGGCCAAGACATCATCCGTTACGTGCTGGGAGGCTAGCTATGATCGATCTTCGCCGCGACGCTTCGTGCGGCAAGCTCCCGCGTGAGCTCACGCACCAAGTGATGGTGGGCGGGGTTGCGGTGGGCGGCGGCGCGCCCGTCTCGGTGCAGTCCATGTGCACCACCAAGACCACAGACCCGGCCGCCACCCTCGCCCAGATTCGCGAGCTTGAGGCCTTGGGCTGTGAGATCATTCGGGTGGCCATCCCTGCAAAAGACGCCCTCGACGGCTTTGGCGAGATTTGCGCCGAGAGCCCGCTTCCGGTGGTTGCAGACATTCACTTCAGCCATGAGCTTGCCATCGAGGCGGCGCGGCGGGGTGCCTCGGCCCTGCGCATCAACCCCGGCAACATCGGCTCGTTTGACAAGGTGGACGCCGTGATTGACGCGGCGGGCGAGGCGGGCATTCCCATCCGCATCGGCGTGAACGCCGGCTCGCTCGACCGCGAGATAGACGCGCGCGAAGACCTCACCCAGCCCGAGAAGCTCGTGCAGAGTGCCGTGAGCTTCGTGCGCCACTTTGAGGAGCGCGGATTTGCCGACATCGTGCTCTCCGCCAAGGTGCACGACGTGCCGGCCACCATCCTCACCAATCGCGAGCTCTCCCGCCTGTTGCCGCACGTGCCGCTCCATCTGGGCGTTACCGAGGCGGGCACCGTGCGCCAGGGCACGGTCAAGAACGTGAGCGCGCTCGCGGTGCTGCTCGCCGAGGGCATCGGCGACACCATGCGCCTCTCGCTCACCGCGCCTCCCTCCGAGGAGGTGCCCGTGGCCTGGGAGCTTCTCCAGAGCCTGGGCATGCGCCGTCGCTCGCCCGAGCTCGTGAGCTGCCCCACCTGCGGCCGCTGCCAGGTTAACCTCATCGACATCGCCGGCGAGGTTGAGCGCAGGCTTTCTGGCGTGGCCGCCCCCATCTCGGTGGCCGTGATGGGATGCGTGGTGAACGGCCCGGGCGAGGCGCGCGGGGCCGACATTGGCGTGGCCTGCGGCAAGGGCACGGGCCTTCTTATCGCCGGCGGCGAGACGCTGCGCAAGGTGGACGAGGAGCACATCGTCGACGAGCTCTTCGCCGAGATCGAGCGCCGCTTTACGCCGGAGGGGTAGCGGCGCGGCGGGCGCGTGGCGCCGGGGCGCCGGGTTGCCCGCGCGCCGCCACGCCCGCGCGCACGCGGGCTTGCTGCGGCTCGGGCGCGCTTGCGCTACACTAGTGCGCGTTGCTGCGGCGACGCGGCAGGTATCACGATCCGTTCCAAACGAGGGGATTCTAATGAAGCCCATGAAGATGAGCGTGCTCTACGCTCCCACCCTTAAGGAAGACCCGGCGGAGGCCGAGCTCGCGAGCCATCGCCTGCTGCTGCGCGCCGGTATGATCCGCAAGCAGGCTGCCGGCCTCTACACCTACCTGCCGCTTGCCTGGCGCTCGCTCAAGAAGATCGAGAACATCGTGCGCGACGAGATGGACAACGCCGGAGCCCAGGAGTGCATGCTCCCCATCATGGTCGATGGCGCGCTGTGGGAGCAGTCTGGCCGCATCAGCGCCTATGGTCCCGAGCTGGTTCGCTTCTCCGACCGTCATGAGCGTCAGTTTGTCCTGGGCCCCACGCACGAGGAGACTGTCACCGACCTCGTGAAGAACGAGCTTCGCAGCTACAAGCAGCTGCCCGTGAACCTCTACCAGATCCAGGACAAGTTCCGCGACGAGATGCGCCCCCGCTTTGGCCTCATGCGCGGCCGTGAGTTCATCATGAAGGACGGCTACTCCTTCAATGCCACGCAGGAGAGCCTGCAGCAGACCTATGACGAGATGAAGGCCGCCTACGCCAACATATGCAAGCGCTGTGGCCTCAAGGCCCTGCCCGTGGTGGCAGACTCCGGCCAGATCGGCGGCGATACCTCCGTGGAGTTCATGGCGCTCGCCGACGCCGGCGAGGCAGCCCTCGTCTATTGCGATGACTGCGGCTTTGCGGCCGACGACGAGGCGGCTACCACCAAGGTGGCTGTGCTCGCGGGCCCCGGCGACGGGACCCTCGCCAGGGTGGAGACGCCGGGCTGCGGCACCATCGACGATGTGGCCAAGTTCTTTGGCGTGCCCACCAACGCCACGGTGAAGTCGCTCTGCCTCATCGACGGCGAGGGCACCCCGGTGCTCGCGCTCGTGCCCGGAAGCCATGAGCTCAACGAGTGCAAGGCCGAGAAGGTCTTTGGCGAGTATCACCTCATGACCGAGGACGAGCTCGTTGAGTGCGGCCTGCACAAGGGCTTCATCGGGCCTGTGAACCTGCCTGAGGGCATCCGCATCGTGTGTGACGAGAGCCTGCGCGGCGTGGACTCTTGGGCGTGCGGCGCCAACGAGGTGGGCTACCACTTCACGGGCATCGAGCCTGGCCGCGACTTTGAGGTGGGCGAGTGGGCAGACCTCATCACCGTGTGCGCCGGCGACCCCTGCCCGCACTGCGGCAAGCCGCTTTCCGGTGCTCGCGGCATCGAGGTGTCGCAGGTGTTCCAGCTTGGCACCAAGTACTCCGAGGCCATGGGCGCCACCTTCATGGACGAGGACGGTAAGGAGAAGCCGCTGCTCATGGGCTGCTATGGCGTGGGCGTGAGCCGTACGCTTGCCGCCGTCGTGGAGCAGCACAACGACGAGCATGGCATCATCTGGCCGGTCTCGGTGGCTCCCTACGAGGTTGCCATCGTGCCGCTCGACGTTAACGACGACCTCGTGTGGCCGGCCGCGAGCGCCGTTGCCGAGCAGCTCAACGAGCTTGGCGTCGAGGTGGTCATTGACGACCGCAAGGAGCGCCCGGGCGTGAAGTTTGCCGACAACGACCTCATGGGCTTCCCGTTCCAGCTGGTCTTTGGCAAGCGTGCCGTGAAGGATGGCAACTGCGAGGTCAAGGTGCGAGCCGACGGCGAGCGCAGCGAGATGCCCATCGCCGAGGTTGCCGCTACCGTGGCCGCATGGGTGCGCGAGCAGCGCGCCTAGCCCCTCGCATCGTGCCAAGCCTGTTACGAACGGCCAGAAGCGCGCATCTGCGGGGAACTACAACGTACACTGAGGGGGTCGTGCCTTGGGCGCGGCCCCTTTTCTGTTGCAAGGAGACCCATGAGCCTTACCACCAACGCAGACCTCGCACGCCTCTCCACGAGCGGCATCAGGCGCTTCACGGCGCTCGCCAACGCCACGCCGGGCTGCATCAAGCTCACGCTCGGCGAGCCGGAGTTTGACACGCCCGAGCCCGTGCGCACCGCGGTTGCGGCCTCGCTCGCTGCCGGGCAGACGCACTATCCGCCCAACAACGGCACCCAGCCTCTGCTCGAGGCGCTCTCGGCATATATGGGACGCCAGGGGCTTGCCTATGCTCCCAGTGAGCTTATTGTCACCTGCGGAGCCACAGAGGCGCTCTCAGCCACGCTCGTGGCGCTGCTCAACCCTGGCGACGAGGTCATTGTCCCCGTTCCTGCCTTTGGACTCTACGAGACGCTCGTGCGAACCTTCCACGGGCGCGTGGTGGCGCTCGACACCTCTGCCTGCGCGTTTCAGCTCACGTCGGAGGCGCTCGAGGCCTGCGTGAGCGAGCGCACGCGTGCCATCGTGCTCACCTCCCCCAACAACCCCACCGGCTGCGTCTATTCGGCCGCCTCGCTCGACGCCGTGGCCGCGGCGGCCACGCGCCAGGGCATCTATGTGATCTGCGACGACGTGTACAACCGCCTTTGCTACGAGCCGGGGTACGAGCGCTTCTCCGTGCGCCACCCTGAGCTGCGCGACCAGTGCGTGGTTGTTGACTCGTTCTCCAAGCCGTGGGCCATGACGGGCTGGCGTCTGGGCTGGCTCGCCGCCGCACCCGCGCTAAAGGCGCAGATCGAGAAGGCGCACCAGTACCTTGTCTCGAGCGTGCCCACGTTCTTGCAGGAGGCGGCTGCCGTGGCGCTCGAGTGCGACGTGGCGCCCATGCGCGAGGTGTACGCCCGCCGCCGGGAGCTCGTGTGCGCGCGCCTTGAGCAGATGGGGCTTGCCTGCACCCGGCCTGCCGGCGCGTTTTATGCGTTTCCCTCGGTGGCGCACCTGGGGCTGGGCTCCGAGGAGCTCTGCGAGCGGCTCATCCGCGAGGCGGGCGTGGCGCTGGTTCCGGGCACCTGCTTTGGGTGCGAGGGCTTTGTGCGGCTCTCGTACTGCGTGAGCGATAGCGACCTCGAGCGCGGGCTTGCGCGGCTTGAGGGCTTTGTGCGCGGGCTTGTTGGCTAGCGCTTTGGGTGTGTACGGCGCGGGTTGGCCTGCGGGTGGCTTCGGCTGTGCCGCAGGTGGCTTGCGCGGTAAGTGGCAAGTGGACGCAGGTTGCCGTGGGCTGCGGACAGCGTCGCGAGTGGTTGCAGGAGCGGAAGAGAGGGACGTTATGGAGAGGGCGCATGTGGATGGGCGAGAGGCGGGGCGTCTCGTGGTGATGCGCCACGGCGAGAGCCTGTGGACGGACAAGGCGCACAACCGCTTTGCGGGCTGGGTGGACATTCCGCTCACAGACCGTGGGCGGGTGCAGGCGCACCACGCGGGCATCTTGCTGCGCGAGGCGGGCATAGCTCCTGAGCTTTGCATGACTTCGGTGCTGTGGCGCTCCATAGAGACGGCGCGCATCGTGCTCGACGAGCTGGGCTGTCCGTGGCTGCCCGTGGAGCGCAGCTGGCGGCTCAACGAGCGCCACTACGGCGCCTTTCAAGGGCAGACGCGCCCTGCCATGCGCGAGCGCTACGGCGACGAGCTCTTTGCACGCTACCGCCGCAGCTATGACGTGAGGCCTCCCGAGCTCTCGCGTACGTCGCCGTACTTTCAGGGGTCAGACCCGCGCTATGGGGAGGCGTTCTGCGACGGATTGGACGACCTTGTGCCCGCGGCCATTGTGGCGGAGTCCCTAGAAGACCTGAGCAAAAGGCTTGAGCCGCTCTGGAAGGCACGTATCGCGCCGCGCATTTCCTCGGGAGCCTCGGTGCTCGTGGTGGCACACGGCTCTACCGTGCGCGCGCTGCGCATGATGCTCGAAGGCATTGCCCCCGAAGACATTGCCACGGTCAACGTGCCCACGGGCGTGCCTCTGCTGTACGGGTTTGAACTTGTGGCGGGGGAGGTGCGCGCCTGCGGCGCTGGTCGCTACTTGGATGAGGCAGCGGCGCAGGCAGGCATTCGTGCCGTGCAAGAGCTCGGGTGCTAGGGTGGTCGTGAGGGCCTCGTATCTGGCATAGGGTGCTTCGGTGCGCTGCTCGTTGGCGCTGCAGTATGGGCGCTTGTCGGCCCAACGCATTGAGAATTGCGATATATCTGCAGGTAGAAGCCCTATTCTAAAATTTTTTGAAAAAAGTTCTTGGCTTCGGCAAAACAATCGTGTTAGTATCTTCTTCGCCGAGCGGGTGGGAGCAACAAACCAAACGCAACTCGGGCGATTGGCTCAGGGGTAGAGCACATCCTTCACACGGATGGGGTCGCTGGTTCGAATCCAGCATCGCCCACCATACGGGGAATTAGCTCAGTTGGGAGAGCGCATGACTGGCAGTCATGAGGTCAGGGGTTCGAACCCCCTATTCTCCACCATTGCTTAATATATCGAACCCTAGGGATTACAAATCTCTGGGGTTCGATTTTTGTCGTAGTTCAAGGTTACAACAACCTCCGGCCATGGCCATGGCCTGATACACGAAGGCCCTGAGCGCGCCCGCATCGTCCGGTGTCGCACCGAGCTATTGGGACAGTGGCGGGAACAACCTAGCGCACGAGGCGTTCGCCGAGATGTTCGCGGGGCACACCTCCTCGCCCCGGTCGATGGCGCGCCTCTTGGAGTACCTTCCCAACAGCTGTAAGATGTTCGAGGAGATGATGGCAGACATGCTGAAGGGCGGTGCGTGATGGATGGCTACATTGATTGGAAAATGCAATTCGTGTCCCAAGGGAAAACGCCGACTGCTCAAGAGGAGGCAGAGTGGCTATCTGCGCACCCATTCGAAGACGCCGAGGAGTATTTCTACGCCTTGAGATCGGTTTACGAGAGGATGTTTGACGGGGATTGCTTCGGCCTCGGATACGGCGCCCCCGAAACCTACGAGGGCTGCAACGAGATAATGCTCGAGTGCTTCAGGCGCGGCGAATCGTTCAGCCCCTACGACTGGTACGGCATTCCCGAGGACGCGGTGTTCTAGCCATCTCCTCAGGCGCCTACGAGGTCATCGCCTACTTCACTGGATGGCCAGTGACGAGGCTGGCCTGCATGAGTTCTACTTCAAGAGGTGGGTTGGGAGGTATCGTGAGTCCTAGCATCGGTCAGGTCAGATATGTCGGCGACTACTACAAGGTGATGTTCGAGCGCGGGGAGACTTACGACCTCCTTGGCGTTGAGAGCGGGCCGTTCGGCGAGGGGTATCGCGTCTACTCGCCAAACTTCGAGGATGACGGAGTCTTCCCGAAAAGCGAGTTCGAGCTTGTGGAGAACGATGCGCGATGACCTGCGACCTCGACCTCGTACGCCGCATTCTGCTCACCGCCGAGAAGGCCGTCGGCGACACGTCGCTGTCCGTCGTGAAGGACGTGTGCGTCTCGCTCGTCAAGGCGCGGCTCGGTATCTAGCCCCGCACGAACGGCGCCGACACCAGGCCGCCGCCGTGCGGCTTTAAGCGCCAATGTAATCAAGAATCAAGAAGCGCCCAGCCTCAGCTCCTCATTGAGGGGGCCTTTTCTCTGCGATTCTTAAAGGTTGCTCTCCCTATGTTATAAGGACTTTATGGATTTTGCGAAGGCGGCAAGGAGCTGCTATATCCATTGATATCCATGGGGTGCGTTATGCAAAAAGAGGTCAAACCAAAACATATGGTCTGACCTCGTTAGTTGTTGGTGGGCCCAGCAGGATTCGAACCTGCAACCCAGGGATTATGAGTCCCCTGCGCTAACCGTTGCGCCATAGGCCCTTATCACAAGCCTTATGAAAAAGGCGGCGACCAAAGCCGCCGCCCCTCACATGTGGTGGAGAATAGGGGGTTCGAACCCCTGACCTCATGACTGCCAGTCATGCGCTCTCCCAGCTGAGCTAATTCCCCGAAGCCATCGCGTATTCGCGACTTGAATAGAATAGCACGGTGCTCCGCAGTTGCCAAGCACTTTTTTAGCAAGACACATTGCTGTGCAGCAAAGCCATAGCGGCGCGCGGCCAATCCGTAGCGGCGCAGCGAAGCCATGAGGGGAGCGGCAAGAGCGCTACTCGGCCTCGAGCTGGCGCTCGAGCTTGGCGGCGCAGGCGAGGCCAGCGGCATAAAACACGAGGTCGAGGGTGGCAGCAAAGAGGTTTTGCGCGGCGGGTTGCCAACCGCTGGCAAACCATAGGGCAAACCCCACGAGAATGGCGACGTTGACGACGGCGCCCACCAGGCAAAGCGCGCAGTAGGTACGAAGCTGTACGGCGCCCAGAAGCGCACGCTTGCCAAAGCTGCCCGTGACGATGAGGTACACGCCGCAGGCCACAACCAAAAGCCCCGCACCCACGGCCACCAGCAGCCCCTCGCCAAGGGTGCTTGCCGAGAACACCACAGAAAGGCCGCTGAGCACCCTAAGCCCCCCCCATGCAAGCATGATGGTGGAATAGCCGCTCAGCATTCTAAAAGTGTTGCGCGCTCCCTCGTCTAGCTCCCGCTCGCGAAGGGGCACATTTTCCACGGTATCGATGACAAACGAGCGCTTGGGGGTCTTGAGGTGCTCGTCGTTGCAGACGTGCCTTGTCTCCACGCGCCGTATGTCAATGTCGCAGGCGCCCGTAAGTACGAGGGTGATGAGCGAACCGATGATGCTCACGGCATTTGCCCCAATGATGCCAAGCAGGCAGTTGAGCAGGCACACGGCAAACATGATGCGACCAAGTACGATCGTCTTGCCAATGTTGTGTGGGTTTCGGTCTGCCATGAGGGCCCCTATGCCAAACAGCACACCCACAACGCTGACGAGAATCGCGCCCACCCAGAGCGCCGCGAGCACGAGCCAGGCGGGGATGGAGAGGCCAAAGATGGTGAACGTGGGGGAGAGCTCGCCTACCGTGGGCACGAATCCGGCGTAGGCAAGCGAGGCCGCAAGCAAAAGGCCGTCTTCTACCAAAGCAGAGGTGCCGTGCCAGGCAAGAAAGCCCACGGCAAGTGCGCGGTTGGAGCGCACGGGCGCGGGGGTGGGCGTAGGAGCCATGTAACCTCCTCAAGGCAAGCACCCATGGGGGCGCGAATAGCAATGGGTTCATTCTACCCGCCTCATGCGCTTGTACACGCTCGTATGTTGGAGCTGTCCATTTCTGCACGGCTATCGCGCGACGCGCCCGCGCGGTAGCATCCGCCGTGCAGTGCCGTGCGCCCACGGGCCCCCTGCGTAGCGAACGACCTTATCACGGACGCTTCGCGGGGAGTGGCGTGCTCGAGTGGTGCCGTCCGCCACGCAGCGCCGCGCGCCCCCC
>Cebus_capucinus_imitator_PRJNA485217_SSR098__coassemble_1611_pt1 | contig 52496 bp, 39 predicted proteins | sample Cebus_capucinus_imitator_PRJNA485217_SSR098__metabat2_high_PE_006 | metagenome-assembled genome bin Cebus_capucinus_imitator_PRJNA485217_SSR098
ATATCCGAGCTGGTTTTAAGCGGCCAATCCCATGAAAATAGTGACTGACCCAAAATTCTTATTTGATAAGAGTGGTATTACCGCATAATTTAGATTTGTCTTTGCGTCATTTCAGCAGAATTCGATATGCAGAGCATTGGCGGGCAGGCCACCTTGCTTGCATCTGCCGCAGACGCGCCATCCTGCTTATCATCGCCGCAAAAGTAAGGTTATCGCATAACCTTACTTTTCTCGAGCAGATAAGTAAGGCTATGCCGAGCCACGGCATGAAAGGGCGCGGGCGGCCCCTGGGAGGCCGCCCGCGCCTGGGGGTGGCTGCGCGAGGCGCCCGCGCATGGGTCGCCCGCGCATGTGATTGCCTACCTGAGCACGCCCGCCCCGAGGGCGTTGGCGACCACGGCCGCGACGCGCTCGCGAGCCATGCGCTGGCCGGCGCGGAGGTAGAGGCCCCCGTCCTCGACGGAGCCGTTCACGAGGCCCACGGAGACCGCCCAGGACACGCTGGGCCTCGCCCAGCCGGAGACCTCGTCGGAGTCCAGGAACCCGGACAGGTCGGCGGAGCCCTCGCCGCCGGCGAGGTTGCGCACCACGGCGCAGAGCTGCTCGAGGGTCACCGGATCGTTGGGGCCGAAGGAGCGCGAGCCGTCGGCGTTGTCGTAGCCGTTGATGACGCCGCTCTCCACCGCCCAGTTGGCCGCGGCGGTGTACCACTGGCCGTCGGCGACGTCGTCCATGCCGGTGGCGTTCGCGGCGGCCGGGTCGTGGGCGTGGCCGGGCTCGGCGCAGTTCCACAGCAGCGAGGCCAGCTCGGCTCGGGTGAGCGTGGCGCCCACGCCGAAGCGGCCGGTGTCGCCCACGCCGTTCATGACGCCGCGGGCGGAGACGAGGTCCACCGAGGGGGCGTACCAGGAGGCGTAGTCCACGTCGGGGAAGGACCTGGCGAACAGCGGCGTGACGGTGACCCCGGAGGCGGGCATGGCGAACGCGTACTCCCCCGCCTCGCCGCCCGCCTCGACCCCGACGGCATTCCCGGACGCGTCGGTGACCGCGACGCCGGCGGCGCGGAAGCCCTCGGCGGGGCTGAGCGCGACCGTCACCCTGGTGCCGGCGGGCGCCCACGACGAGCTCACGCTGGCCGTGCCCCGCCCGGAGGGCTCCACGCCCACGGCGTAGCGCGTGGGGGCGACGTAGTGCGGGATTGTCTCGACCTCGGCCCCCTCGTCGTCACCCAGGGACTCGGCGTAGTCCTTGGCCGCGTCCGTGCTCGCGAAGTAGACCACCTCGCCGTCGGACGTGGTGACCTTGGCGTTCGCCGCCGCCTCGGCGGAGGAGGCGTCCACGAGGGTGTAGTCGCCATCCGAGCCGCAGAGGTTCACGAGGCCCTTGGCACGGAAGCTCGCGGGCACGGGGGCCGAGAAGGCGCCACCGGACACGGAGGCGCCGCCCTCGCCCGCGAAGGTGCCCTTGCCCTCGGCCGAGTCGAAGGTTCCGCCCGAGATGTCGAACGAGCAGCCCTCGCCAACGCGAATAGCCTCGGCGCCGCCCTTGAAGGTTCCGCCCGTGATGGTGGTGAGGCCATCTGCGCTGGTGCTACCTTGGCGAGCAGTCTCCACGGCGAAGTTGGTCTCGCTCGTGATGGTGCCGCCGGAGATGGTGAGCTTGGCAATGTCTGACTCAACGCCAAGCACCTGGTTGGTGACCGCCTTGCCCGCTGAGTGGATGGTGCCCCCGGAGATCTCGGCCTCGTGGTAGTTCACGAGCGCGTAGTAGTCCTTGCAGGGCTGGTTGAGGCTGCCGCCCGTCACGGACAGCTTGGAGTAGTCGTCGTTCTTGACGACGATCTTGCCGCCGGTCAGGGTGCCTCCGTTTATGGTCAGCGAGGCCACATGGTTGCCGTAGTCCTGTTCATTGCCCGAGTCATTCTTGCTGTACCAGCCATTGGCAACAAGCGAGGAGTAGTAGCCCTGGTTGGTGTCGGAGAACTTGAACGTGCCGTCGTTGATGGTCATGGTGCCGAAGTTCTTCACCACGTAATACGAGTTGTTGCCGGTACCCGTCTGCGTGCTCGCCTCAGCGGAGCGCGTGAAGGAGCCGCCCTCCACGGTCATCACGCCCCCGACGCCGTTGTAGAGCGCGGTCTTTTGATGGGCCTTGCAGTCAACCGCGCCGGTCTTGCCCTCAGACGAGTCCTTGATGGTGAGCGTGCCGTTGTTGGTGATGGTGTGGGACGTCTCGCTCGTGAGCTTGTGGCCAGCGAGATCGAGCGTGACATCAAGGCCTTCTGGGATAGTGATGGACTCTGTGGTGTCCTTGAAAAGGGCAATGGCATCCCCGTTCTTGGCGTCATTGACGGCGGCGGTGAGCGATGGATACGCCCTGCCATTCACGGTGGCCACCTTGTCGAAGCTGACTTCACCCGTCTCCGAGTTATATTCGACATCGCCTGCGAGGTCATTCTTGAGACTGGAAGCCGTAATGCTTCCCAGCTTAACGTTACCGGAGAGGATCTTGCCCTCCCCATCGAGGACGGCATTAGTTACCAGGTAGCCATACTTCCTGTTTGTGGCCCAGACATCGGATTGCCCCACTGACCCGCCGTTGTAGCAGTTGGAGTCTGTAACCACCATCTTGACTGATGCACTCCCATCAGCCTGAGCGCCATCAAACCATATGAAATGCTTGTATGTACCACTATGGGTGATCTCGTTGTCAGAAAACACAACGGTCGCCTCGTTGGCAGCCGTGGTATTCTGGACAAGCGAGAAGGCGCCACTGCCATCTGCAAGATATCCTGTATTGTCGGAAATGGTGACCACAGCGTCCTTGGCAAAATTCATGGCCCGGAACAGCCAGGTGTTGATTTTCTTATCCTCCGTGCCGAAGGTGTTCCCTGTCACTGACGAGCCATCGGCCCAAACGGCCCAGTCAAAGATGAACCCATAGCCATCAGCCGACGTCTGCTCGAAGACATTATTCTCGAGCGTAAACTTGACCACATGCTGCCCGTTGCTTTCATTTGTGCCGTAGATGAAAGAGTTTTCTGGGGCGTTAGCGGTGCTGGTCAATACGTTTACCGAGACGTGGGAGTTCTTTATCGCTATCCCAGAGGCATTCGTGTCATGAATCTTTGACTTGCCCGTGAGCTCCAGTGAATCAAGGGAGATGCAAGCACTCTCTTCCACGTTGAAAACTACGTCGTTAAGGGAGGCGCCATAGCCGCTTTGCGACGAGGCACCCATGAAGGTCACCGACTTGGTTACACTGATGGGATTGCTAGCGTCGCCTTGAAGGACGCCGCTCAGCACGATGACATCGTCTTCTTGGGCATTGTCAACAGCGTCACCGAGGCTTGAATAGGACTGACCATTAACAACGGCCGTAAAGCTAGAAGCTGAACTGTCTTCGGCAGCTTCAGTCTCAGCCACCCCAGGCTCCTCGGCTAGGGCCGCAACGGGGACGGCAGCGAGGGTAATGCCTAGGGCAAGGCCGGCTGAGGCTGCGAGACGGGCGGCTTGCGACTTGGGATGCTTCATGGTGTGGCTCCGTCCTCCCCCACAGGGGGATGGTAGGTTTCTTTCGAAATGCTACCCCCCCCCTAACTCAAATGTCAAGGGGACGGATTCTAGCAAACGTTGCAACACCCGAGGAACGCAGGGGCACCGGCACGCCCGGCGCAAGACGCGAGACGAGGCACAGACGCACCACAGTCCTGCCGCTGCCATCCACAAAGGGACGCACGGTCTCAAAAAAGGCGCCCGCACGAAGATGTGCGAGCGCCTTGCCACTTGGGGCCACGTGGGCCTAGAACACCAGGCCAACGCCGACTCGCCAGATGAGGTTCTGCACCAGCGATAGGGCGACGATGGCCACGATGGGCGAGAAGTCGATGCCACCCAGAGGCGGGATGAACCTGCGGAAAAGGCTTATGTATGGCGCCACCAGGCGGTTGATGACCACGGCGATGTCGCCAATGAGGCTCCCCTCGCGGATGGGGAACCACGACATGAGGCACCAGATAACGATGAGCCACTCGTAGAAGTCCAGGAGCTTCACGAGCACGTTTGCAAGTTGTAGAAAGACCATCACGCCACCCTTACGCCTTCGCCAGCTCAGCCGTACGGGCAAGCGCGGCGTCAACCGCCGCATACGCGCCCTCAACCAGCAGCGGCTCGAGCTCATAGAGCGCCGCTGCCGTAGTGCCGCCCGGAGAGGTCACGCGCTCCATGTAGGCACGTGGATGGTCTCCTCCCTCGGCAAGCATCTGCGCCACGCCGAGCATGGTGGCCCTCACCATCTCGCGCGCAGCCGCCGCCGGCAGCCCCGAGCGAATGCCGGCCCTCGTGAGCGCGTCCACCATGAGCGCAAAGTACGCCGGCGCGCAGCCCACCACGGCACCCTCGGCATCCAGCTGGTCTTCGCGCATCACCACGGAGGCCCCGAGCTGCGCAAAGAGCACGCGCACGAGCTCCACGTCCCCGGCGGTGGCACTGGCGCCCCCACACACCGCGCTTGCGCCCGAGCGCACGGCCACGGGAAGGTTGGGCATGACGCGCACCACGCGCGCGCCCGGAAGCGCCGCCTCGAGCGTGGCGAGCGTCACGCCGGCAGCGATGGAAACCACGAGCTTGCCGGCCAGCTTAGGCGCAAGCTCGGCCATGAGGGCGCCCAACACCTGGGGCTTCACGGCAAGCACCACCACGTCGGGCTCGGCAGCTAGGAGCGCCTCGGCATCTGCCACCACGCTCACGCCCGCCTCGGCGAGATGCGCCAGCTTGGGCGCATTGTGGTCGCAGGCAAAGACGTCGGAGCCAGGCAAAGCGCCCGAGGCCACCAGGCCGGCAGCGATGGCGCCGCCCATGGAGCCGGCGCCCACCACGCCCACACGCACGCCAAAGATGGCGGCGGAAGCAGCATCAGACATGCAACATCCTTTCAGAACAGCACAGCAATACAGCAAGCCTACCCGTTCTCACCGGCTCGCATACAGAGAGGCGAGGTGGCAGGGGCGAGATGGCGCGGTGCCCCTTCGCCACAGGCGCCGCGTGAAAGGGACGGCCCGGGGCGCCTGCAGCGCAGCCCACGCGCGGCACCCGCGTCCCACGCGCGCAGCCCAAAGCCCGCATAACGCAAAGCCGCCGGACAAGCCGGCGGCTCGCGAAGCGCATGGCGCCAAACCCTACCTAAACAGCCCGTCCTTGCGCAGCTTGGCCATGTCGGCATCGGTGATCTCGATGCCGTGGGGCAGCACAGCAAACACGCGGTCGCCGAGCTCCTCCACCGCGCCGTCAACGCCGCAGGCAAGGCCAAAGCAGAAGTCGAGGATGCGCTTGGCCGTCTCGACCTTGAGGCTCTTGAACGAGAGCACCACCGGCTGGTTGGTGCGCACGCGCCTGATGACCATCTGCACGTCGTCGTAGCTCGTGGGCTTGAGCACGTAGGGCGGGAGCTTCCCCGAGCTCACGCGGGGGTGAGCCGTAAGGCCCAGGTCGCCGGGGGTGTTGCCGGTGGCGCCAAAGACGCCCGGCTGGGGCATGGGCGGCACATAGTTGGAAGACACCGCCGCAGGGGCGGGCTCTGCGTGCTGGGGCTCAAAGTCGACCACGTGGTCTGCGCTCGCGCGCCAGTTGTCATCGGCCGTACGGTAGGCGCCGTCATCGCGGTAGCTGGGCTCATCGCGATACGAGCCGCGTGCCGGCGAGCTCAGATCGTCGTTGGTGAGGTGACGGCCCGAGCGCGTGTACACCGAGACGCTGTTGGCCTCGGGACGCGAGGGGTTGCCGAGAAGGCCGCTCGTGGGACGCTCCTCCTGGTGACGAGGCTCAGGCGTGCCCGCACCGTCGGCGTAGTCGTCGTAGTCGTCATAGCCGTCGTCGTAGTACTCATCGCGGGCGTCCTGCGGCCCCAGACGATCCTGGACGGCATTCTTGATGTTGTCGAGAAAGCCCATGGTGGCCCCCACTCTCGCAAGCCCCGGCAAGCCGGGCGTCTTATCCCTCGCGCCTGGCGACAGGCCTTGCCACGCAAGTCCCTGCCTTATGCAAGCGCATACTCCTCAGAAAACACAATCCGTCCAAGCCTAACCAGCGTGGAGCCTTCCTCGATTGCGATTTCAAAATCATCACTCATTCCGCAGGAAAGCACAGGTAGCTCAAGGCCCATACGCCCCCGAAGCTCGCCGGCAAGCTCGCGCAGGCCAAAGAACGTGGCGCGCGCCGCACCTGCGTCTCCGCGAGGCGCCATCGTCATGAGCCCGCGCACCTCAAGGCCCGCAAGCCCCGCAAGCGCCTCGGCCTCCTCGCGCACCTCCTCAGGCGCAAAGCCGCTCTTGGAGGCCTCGCCGCTCACGTTGCACTCGAGCAGCACTGCCGCCCGCACGCCCGCACGCTCGGCGCGCTTGGAGACGGCCTCGGCAAGATGCAGCGACGACACGGAGTGGATGAGCCCCACGCGCCCGAGCACCGCGTTGATCTTGTTGGTCTGCAGGTTGCCGATCATGTCAAAGCGGGGCGCCTCCACGCCTGCCTCCGCAAAGGCAGCGAGCTTGCGCACGAGCTCTTGGGGGCGGTTCTCGCCAAAGGCGGCATAGCCCGCCTGCATGGCAGCAGCCACGGCCCCCTCGTCCACCGTCTTGGAGATGGCCTCGACCACCACCTCGTCGGCAGCGCGCCCCGCCCGCGCACACGCCGCCTCCACGCGCTCCATGATGCGCCGCCTACGCTCGTCCACAAACGCCGCGTAGCGCTCGTTTACCTCTAGCGCCATCCGTGCCCTCCCTACTCGGAGTCGGTGCCCACGCCTTTGATGGTAACCTCCGGAATCTGCTGCGCAAGCCTCTCGTCCACGAGCTTGTCGGCCACAAGGCCCACGCCGCGCGAGACGATGAGCTCGGCAAGGTCTTCGTCGTCCAGGTCGCGCAGGTCGTCGAGGCTGCGGTGCTTGCCGGTCAGGAGGAACACGAGGCGCTCGCCCACCTCCACGGCATTGTCGGAGATGCGCTCGAGCATGCGCGAGGCCATGATCACGCGGCTCGCGGCGTCCATGTCGGCCGTGGGCCCCAGCGTGGAGAGCGTGCGGAAGAACTGCTTGTACAGGTCGTCTACCGGCTCGTCGAGGGTGGGCAGGCTTGCGGCCAGGCGCAGGTCGTCCTCCACGATGGCCATCACGCAGCTCGAGAGCACGCGGTACACAAGGTGCCCCTCGCTCGCGAGCAGGTCGATGAGCTGGCCGGGCACGGCGCGCCCCGCACAGCGCCTGGCGGTCTTGGCGATGTTGCGCACGTGGTTGGACATGCGCGCCAAGTTGAAGTTGGCATAGATCACGAACTGGATGAGGCGAAGGTCGCTCGCCACGGGCTGCTGGGTGGCAATGAGCATGAACGCCTTCTGCTCGAGGGCCGAGCAGCGCTCGTCCATCTCGTAGGTGAGGGCCTTGACGGCGCGCGCCTTGTCCTTGTCGCCCTCGCCCAGGGCGTCCACGGCGTCGTGCAGCGCGAGGTCGATGTTGGCATAGATGGAGACGAGCTCCTGGCGCATCTCGGTGAGCTGGCGGTTGAAGGTCTCTCGCATAGGGAAGCTCCTCTCGTGGAGCGTGTGGGTGGACGAGGGTGAGGCGGGACGGGCTGGCTGCGTGGTGCCTTGCGGCGGCTCACGCGGCCCGCGGACGGGTACGCGCCCGGCAGCGCGCCAGACGGGGTCGACCGGTGCCGGCGCGGCGCCAGGCCCGCCCGCGCGGCCTCACTCAGCCAAAGCGGCCGGTGATGTAGTCCTCGGTGCGACGGTCGTGCGGGGAGTTGAAGATGTCCTGCGTTCGGCCATACTCCACAAGGCCCGCCGGCTCGCCGGCGTGCTCCTGCAAAAAGAAGGCCATGTAGTCCGAGACGCGCGCGGCCTGCTGCATGGAGTGGGTGACGATGATGATCGTCATCTCGCTCGCAAGCTCGGCCATGAGGTCTTCGACGCGCTGGACGCTCGTGGGGTCGATGGCGGAGCAGGGCTCGTCCATGAGCAGCACGTCGGGCTGCACGGCCAGGGTGCGCGCGATGCAGAGGCGCTGCTGCTGGCCGCCGGAGAGGGCCAGGCCGTTCTTGTCGAGCTGGTCGGCCACCTCCTTCCACAGGTTGGAGCGCTTGAGCGACTCCTCCACGATGCCGTCGAGGTCGCTTTTGGAGGTGACGCCGAGCAGGCGCGGGCCAAAGGCGACGTTCTCGTAGATGGACTTGGGGAAGGGGTTGGGCTGCTGGAAGATCATGCCCACGCGACGGCGCAGGTCAACCGGGTCCACTCCGGTCGCATAGATGTCGGCGCCGTCGAGCGCCATGAGCCCTTCCGTGCGCGTGCCCTCGATGAGGTCGTTCATGCGGTTCATGCAACGCAGAAACGTTGACTTGCCGCAGCCCGAGGGGCCGATGAAGGCCGTGATCTTGTTGGGGGCCACGTCCATGGTGACGCCCGTGAGCGCATGGAAGCTCCCGTACCAAAAGTCGAAGTTCTCCACGTGGATGCCGGCGCCGCCGTTCTCGGGCGCGTGACGATAGACGGTCATGCTAGTTTCCCTTCGCCTTTTGCGCGCTCTTGCGCGAGAGGTGACGCGCAAAGAGGTTAAACGCCAAGATCATGATCATGAGGAGCAAGGCGGTGCCATAGGCAGCCTGCATGTTGATGCCCTCGTTAGCCAGCTGGTAGAGGTGGATGGTCATGGGGCGGCCCGAGTCGAGCGGCGTAGCGGGCAGGTTGATGGCCTGACCCATGGTGTAGAGCACCACGGCCGTCTCGCCGATGGCGCGGCCGATGGCAAGCACGATGCCCGTGGCGATGCGCGGGAAGGCGCTCGGCAGCACGATCTTTGAGACCACCTGCCACTTGGTGGCACCCAGGCCGTAGGCGCCCCAGCGGATGTAGCGCGGCACGGCGCGGATGGCCTCCTCGGTGGTGCGCATGACGATGGGCAGCATCATGAGGGCGAGGGCGAGTGCCGCGGAGAGCATCGAGAGGCCAAGCCCCATCGACTCCACGAACAGCGCGTAGCCAAAGAGCCCCATAACGATGGAGGGCACGCTGGAGAGCGTGTCGGCCGCATAGCGGATGAAGGTCACGAGGCGACCCTGGTTGGCGTATTCGGCGAGATATACCGCCGCAAGCACCGCCACCGGCGTGCAGATGAGCATGGCGAGCGCTGTGACGTAGAGCGTGGAGACGATCGTGGGGAAGATGCCGCCCTCGGCGTTGACGCCCTCCGGCCAGCCAAACACAAAGTCGAGCGACATCACCGGCAGGCCGTTCACGGCCACGAACCCGATGATGATCACGAGCACGGCCGTCGTGAGCAGGCCCGCCGCACGGAACACCCCGAGCATGAGGTCGTTGGTGCGCCTCTTGCCCTCGCCTCTCCCCTCGCCCGAGGCAAGCAGGCGCTTGATGCGCGCACGGCTGCCCTCGCGCGGCTCGGTGACCGCGCCGGTGATGGGGGTCACGGCATCTGCAGGGAGCTGCTGGGCGGGCGCGTGGGCCGCAGGCTCCTCGGCATGGGCAAACGAGACGGTGGTGGCAACCACGGCGCGGTTCGCCGCCTTGGCGCGACGGCGCTTGGAGTGGCCGCGGGTCTTCTCGCCGCGGGCAGAGAGCCAGCGCACGAGGCCCACGAGCCCGGCGGAGATGAGGAACAGCACCACGCCCATGCCAAAGAGGGCGCTTCGGTGCAAGCCGCTGGAGTAGCCCATGTCGAGGGCGATCTGGCTCGTGAGCGTCGAGAGCGGGCTTGCGATGCCGGCCGGGATGACGGGGGCGTTGCCCACCACCATGAGCACGGCCATGGTCTCGCCGATGGCGCGGCCCATGCCGAGCACCACGGCGTTCACGATGCCCATCTTGGCCGCAGGCAGCACCACCTTGTAGATGGTCTGCCAGCGGGTGGCGCCCATGGCAAAGCTCGCCTCACGGATGCCCATGGGGATGGAGCGCAGCGCGTCCATGGTGAGCGTGGTGATGGTGGGCACGATCATGATGGCGAGCACGAGCCACACCGTGAGCGCGCCAAAGCCCAGCCCGCCCGTGAGGCCCGCGATGAGCGGGCGCAGGATGACGATGCCGAAGAAGCCATACACCACAGACGGCACGCCAGCGAGCAAATCGACCGCCGTGCTCACGATGGCCGCGAGGCGCTTGCCGGCGATCTCGGTGAGAAACACCGCGCAGCCCACGGCAAGCGGCACGCCGATGGCAAGCGATCCCACCGTGACGATGGCCGAGCCCGCAAGCAGGGCGAGGATGCCAAAGTTGCCGTCGGTGGGTGCCCAGTTGAGGCTGAAGAACTCGCCGAGGCCAATCTCGGTGAGCACGGGAGCCGCCTTGGCAAAGGTGAAGACGAAGATGAGGATGACGGCGAGCACCGCCACGCAGGCGCAGGCTAGGAAGAGGTTCTTGAGCGCCGTCTCCTTGAGGCGCGTGGCGGCAGAGACCTGCTTGAGGTTGCTGCCGCCTGCGGCGCCGGCGCGCTCGGCGGCGCACACGCCGCGCTCGTTGGACACAGCCATTAGGCGTCGCCTCCCTCGGACGCGGGAATGTAGCCGGCATCGCGCACGGTCTGGTCCATCTCGCTCGAAAGCACATAGGAGATGTAGCCCGCGACCTCGCCCGTGGGCTCTCCGTTGGTGAAGAAGTACAGGTCGCGGGAGATGGGGTAGGTGCCCGATTCCACGTTGGCCTCGGTTGCCTCCACGCCGTCGATGGCAACGGAGCGCACCGTGGTGGTGGCGTGCGCGCTCTCCACAAAGCCGATGGAGATGTAGCCGATGGCACCCGGCGTGCGGCTCACCACGTCGCGCACCTGGCCGGTGCCGGGAAGCACCGCCGAGGCGCGGTCAAAGGGGGTCTCACCCATGACGATGGAGCGAAACGCCTCGCGCGTACCAGAGGCCTCGTCGCGGTTCACCACCTGAATGGCGAGGTCGGGGCCACCCACCTCGCTCCAGTTGGTGATGGCGCCCGCATAGATGGCGCGCAGCTGCTCGGAGGTGAGGCCGCTCACGGGGTTGGCGTCGTTGACGATGACGGCAATGCCGTCGTGCGCCACCACGGTCTCGGTGAGCTCATAGGCCTGCTCGGAGGCCGTGAGCTCGCGGCTTGAGGTGGCAATGTCTGCCGTGCCGTTGGCCACGGCCTCGATGCCTGCGCTCGATCCCAGGCCGCTCACGAGCACGTGCGTGCCCGTCTCGTCCTGGTAGCCCTCGGCGGCCATCTCGGCAATGGGCAGCACCGTGGTGGAGCCCGCCACGGTGAGCGTCTGCGTGGCAGAGGTGCCACCGCAGCCCACCAAGGCAAGCGTGAGCGCCGCGCAGGTGGCAGCGGCGCCTAGAGAAAGGCGATAGCGGCGTGTCGTCCGCACGTTCCCTCCTCAGCTCGATACGAATAGAACCTATCCAGGTGAGACGCCGTGGACTCACGGACGCAGCAGATGTTGTGGGAGGGCAGGCCACGCTCGGCAAGCGCGGTGGTGATGGCCGCCGCCAGGTTGAGGTGGCGCGGCATGCCGCTCACCTCCACGCACGGACCAAACTCCGCCGTAAAGGTGGCGAGCAGCTCGGGCGAGACCTCGTAGTCCTCGCCCGAGATGTGGGGCCCGATGTAGGCCACGACATCCGCCGGCTCGCAGACCGCCTCCTCGCACAGGATGCCAAGCGCCTTGGCGCTGATGCGCGCGAGGGTGCCGCGCCAACCCGAGTGGATCACGGCGAAGGCCCTGGGGGCGGCAAGCACTACCGGCACGCAGTCGGCAAAGCACAGAAGCACCGGCACGCCGGGCGCCGTGCACACGATGGCGTCTGCGCCCGCCAGCGCCTCGGCGCGGGCCGCATCCACGAGCGTGGTCTGCCCGGCGGCGAGCGTCGCGGCACCCTCGCGCGTGGCATGCTCGCCCAACGCGTGCCCACCCGCGGCAGCACCGACAGCGCGGCGCACCACAACCACGTGGTCGCCGTGCACCTGCTTGGGCTCAACGAGGTTAGCGGCAATGGAGGCCGCGCCCATGGCCGCAAGCGCGAGGGCGCGGTTTTTGGCAACGGCCGCCGCGTCGTCGCCGCAGCGGCTCCCCAGGTTGAGGCTCGCATACGGAGCGCGAGAGACGCCGCCCGTACGCTCCGTGAACGCGAGCGTGACCCCGCCCGGGCGATTGTCGTCGCCAAGCAGGGTCACGCCGTCGTACACGTGCCTTGTGAGCACGGGCGCCATTAGAGGCGAGCGCGCTTCAGGAAGTCGGGGATGTCGAAGTCCTTGCTGCCGGTAGCAGAGGAGGTGGACTTCATCGAGCTGGAAGCCGCGGGCTCGGAGACAGGGGCGCGGAACACGTCGGCAGAGAGCGTGCCCTGGGCGCCGGCGTCCTGGAAGCCGGTGGCGATGACGGTGATGCGCACCTGGTCGCCCAGCGACTCGTCCACGGTGGTGCCAAAGATGATGTTGGCATCCGGGTCGACGTTAGACTGCACCAGGTCGGCGGCATCGGAGATCTCGGTGATGCCGAGGTCCTTGTTGCCGGCGATGGAGAGCAGCACGCGGGTGGCGCCGTCGACGGAGGTCTCGAGCAACGGGCTCGAGATGGCGTCCTGGGCGGCGTCGGTGGCGCGGTTGTCGCCAGAGGCAACGCCGATGCCCATCATGGCCGTGCCGGAGCCACGCATGATGGTGCAGACGTCGGCAAAGTCGAGGTTGATGAGGCCCGGGACGGTGATGAGGTCGGTGATGCCCTGGGTGCCCTGGCACAGCACGTCGTCGGCCATGCGGAAGGCCTCGAGCATCGTGGTCTTCTTCTCGGCAAGCTGGAGCAGCTTGTCGTTGGGGATCACGATGAGGGTGTCGACGTTCTCGGCGAGGTTCTCCACGCCAGAAAGGGCGCTGGCGGTGCGCTTGCGGCCCTCGAAGGTGAAGGGCTTGGTCACGACGGCGATGGTGAGGGCGCCCACGTCGTTCTTGGCGATGTCGGCCACGACCGGAGCGGCGCCGGTGCCGGTGCCGCCACCCTCGCCCGCGGTGATGAAGACCATGTCGGCGCCGGCAAGGGCGGCCTTGATCTCGTCGCGGCTCTCCTCGGCAGACTCGGCGCCCACCTCGGGGTTGGCGCCCGCGCCCAGGCCCTTGGTGATGTCGGTGCCGATGTGGACCTTGATGTCGGCGTCGGAGAGGGCGAGCGCCTGGGCATCGGTGTTGATGGCGACAAACTCAACGCCGCGGATGCCCTCCTCGATCATGCGGTTGACGGCGTTGGTGCCGCCGCCACCCACGCCGACGACCTTAATGACGGCCAGGTAGTTGCTGAGGGTATCGCTTGCGCTCATGGGTCCTCCTTGCGGGCGTGCGCCGCGAGCGTGCCTCGGGCGCGTGTTGCTGGTCTTGCGGTATGACATGTGTACCAAACTCTCAAGCTCAGGTTTAGCTCTACGCATGGCGCAAAGCGGCACATAATGGCACGTCCGAGCGGGGTTCGTCAACTCAGAATCGGGGGCTTATCGGCGAATCTCCACCTAACGAGTCAGCTGGCCGGGGCTTGGCTGCCTACGAGCCGCTTGCCACACGGCGGTAGGTGGGCTTGGTGGGCACGCGGACGTTCACGTAGGTGAGCTGGCCTGCGTAGGTGGCCATGATCTCGTCGAGCGCGGCCTGCTTGGCGCTGATCTCTGTGGGCGAGCCCAGAGAGATTTCCAAGCCGCTCGTGAGCACGAGCGAGATGCTGCCCTCGCTTGCGACGTTGTAGGCCTGCGCCTGCTCCACGAGGCTCTCGGAGAGCTGCTCTTGGTAGGTCATCACGGCCTGGATAACGTCGTCGGTGGCCTTGGAGCCCTGCGCCGGGTTCACCGTGGAAGGAGTCTGCGAGATGAGCAAACATCCCAGCTCCTTGGCCTTGGCGAGCGCCGCGTCGGTGAGGTCTCCGCCCTCGGGGGCGCTGAGCTGCACCGGCTCGATCCACACGCCGTCGTCACCAAGCGCCCAGGCGCTTGTGCCGGCGCCGATGAGCACCACCGCGAACACCTGCCGTTCCTCCACCGCGATGCCGAGCTTGTCGGGAAACTCGCGTGTGAGATGCACCGACTTCACCCAGGGGTTGCGCTGGACGTTGCCCTCCACCTTGCCCACGTCGACGTTGAGCAGAGTGGTGCCCTCCGCCACGTTGGCGAGCCTAGCGATGGTGTCTGCACCCACGTGCTCGGAGGCAGCGGCGTCGATCTGCGTGATGGTGAACACCGGCAGGTGGCTCATCACAACGAGGGCCACTACGGCGAGCAGCGCCACGGCCGCAACGCCCACGGTGGCCATGAAGGCCACACCGAGCTTGCCGCGCCCGCCCGCGCCCGAGCGATCGCGCGCGCTCGCGCCGCTGCCCCGTGCCGCGCCGCCGCGTGCCTGCGCGCCGCGCGAGGTGCCCGCCAGTGGCCGGCGCTCGCTCACGGCAAGCTTGCCGGGCGCGGGACGCTTGGCGGGCATGGCCGAGCGGCGCGGGCTTACCGCCAGCGTCCGCGAGCTCGAGGCTGAAGGCGTGGCAAGCTTGCGCCCGCCCGCCGTGGCAGGGCCTCGCCCCGCCACGGCCGTACCCCGCGCAGCGGGGCTCGCCATCGCCGGACGCGCGGACCTGGCCGCAGGGGCCTTGAGCTTGGAGCTCCCTTGCGCCTTGGGCTTACCCATGGCCGGACGCCTTGTGGCGCCCCCTCGCCCGGCGCCTCCGCGCGCGGAGGCAGAAGGGCGCGAGGCGCCCATGGCGGGCCTGCGCTGTGCCGGCGTGCGGGAGGAGCTGGAGCCGCCTGCGAGCTTAGACCTGGAAGCCGAGGAACTTGACCTCGGGTTGGAGGTCGACACCATAGACCTCCCTCACCTTGTCATGCATGGCCCGCATCACGGCGAGCACGTCTTTGGCCGTAGCCGTGCCGTTGTTGAGAATGAAGTTGGCGTGCATATCGGAGACCTGAGCGCCACCCTGCGCGTAGCCCTTCATACCGCAGGCGTCGAGCAGCTGCGCCGCCGTGCGGTCGCCGGCGGGGTTGCGAAACACCGAGCCGCAGCTGGGCTTGCCCATGGGCTGCGTGGCACGGCGGCGCGCAAGGCGCCCCTCCATGTCGGCAGCAATGGCCTCGCGCTCCCCCGCCTCAAGCAGCAAGGTAGCCTCGAGAACGATCTCTCCGGCAGAGAGGCTCGTCCAGCGGTAGCCCCACTCGATGTCTGAGCCGGCATGGCGGCAGAGCCCCACGCCAGGCTTGAGCGTCACGAGCGACTGCACCCTGTGGCCGATCCACTCGCGGCGCGATCCCGCGTCCATGGAGATGGCGCCCCCGAGCGTGCCGGGGATGCCGCAGGCAAACTCGAGCCCCGCCAGCGAGGCCTTCATGGCAGCCGAGACCACGCGCGAGAGCAAGACGGCCGCGCCCGCAGTGATGGTGCCGTCCTCGGGCGCCACCTCCATGCGCGAGAACTCACGGCCAAGCACGATGACGCAGCCGTCAAAGCCCTCGTCAGAAACGAGCAGGTTGGAGCCCTTGCCCATGAGCACCCACTCCACCTCTTGCGCCGAGAGCACCTCGATGGTGCGCACGAGGGCGGCCGGCGTGTGGCACACGGCAACCATGGCCGCAGGCCCGCCGATGCGCCAGGTGGTGCGGTGCGCGAGGCGCTCGTTGCGCGAGAAGTCTGCGTCCACCACGCCAGAAAGGGCGATGTAGGCGTTGTAGAGGCTCACTTACGCGTTCCCGTTCTCGTTTACGGAGCCGGCGTCTGCGGCCTCGCAGGCCTCGATGAAGGCCGGGCCCACAAGCGTCACGTCGCCGGCACCCATGGTGACGAGCAGGTCGCCGGCGCTGAGCTCGGCCATGAGGCCCTCGGTAAGCGCGCGACGGTTGGGCACGTAGTGCACCTCGGCCACGTGCCCGCCCTGCTCCACGGCGCTCGCCACGGTCTTGCCCGACACGCCCGGGATGGGCATCTCGCCTGCGGAGAACACGTCCATCACGTAAAGGACGTCTGCCGCGTCAAAGGCGCCGGCAAACTCGGCGGCTAGCGCCTGGGTGCGGCTGTAGCGATGCGGCTGGAACACCACCACCACGCGCTTGAAGTCGAGACTCTTGGCCGCGGCGAGCGTGGCCGCCACCTCGGTGGGGTGATGGCCGTAGTCGTCCACCACGGTGATGCCGCGCACGTCGCCCACGTGCGTGAAGCGGCGCTTGACGCCCTGGAAGCCCGAGAGCGCCACGGCGGCACGCTCGAGGTCGAGCCCGAGCAGGTCTGCGGCGGCGAGGGCGGCCGTGGCGTTGAGCATGTTGTGGCGGCCGGGGTTGGCCTTGATGGCCACGGCAAGCTCGGCGCCCTTGGGCGTGCGCACCGTGAAGTGGCTCTCGATGCCCTTGTTCTGCCCGGGCACGCACACGTAATCCACGTCGGGCGTGCCCTCAAAGCCGTAGGCCAAGTATGAGTGGCCGCTCTCGCGGGCAAGCTCGATGGCGCGCGGGTTCTCGCCGCAGATCACCACGCCGCCCTCAGGGGCGGCCGTCTGCATGAACTTCACAAACGCCTGCTCCACGTTGGCGAGCGTGCCGTAGTGGTCTAGGTGGTCTGCCTCGATGTTGGTGATGATGACCACGTTGGGGTCAAAGTGCAGGAAGGAGCCATCGCTCTCGTCGGCCTCGGCCACGTAGTACTCGGAGGCGCCGCTGCGGGCGTTGGTGCCATAGCCCTCAACGAAGCCGCCAATCAGAAACGACGGGTCAAGTCCCATGCGGTCGAGCATGGTGGCAACCATCGAAGACGTGGTGGTCTTGCCGTGCGTGCCCGAAACGGCCACGGTGGTGTGGCCCAGCGAGAGCGCCGGCAGCATCTTGGCGCGCGGCCACACCTCGATGCCAAGCTCGCGGGCACGGATGACCTCGGGGTTGGTCTCGGGGATGGCCGTGGAGATAACCACCACGTCGGGGCTCACCGCGTCGATGGTGGCGGCGTCGTGGCCCACGTGCACCTCGATGCCGGCGGCCTCGAGCTCGCGGACATAGCGGGAGCTCTTGAGGTCGCTGCCCGTCACGGTGCAGCCGCGCTCGTGCAGCACCAAGGCGATGCCGCTCATGCCGGCGCCTCCGATGCCCACGATGTGAACGCGCGTAAACGGTAGCTTCTCAGATGTGGTTGCCATGAGCTGGCTCCCCTCCCGATTCGATTCGCATATCCGCACTACTTTAGACCATAGGCGTTCGCTTGTCCCCATGTGGCTCCACGCCCTCAACAACAACACGCCCCGCCCAAGGGCGAGGCGCGTTGGTAGCGATGCGCCAAGCAACGCTTCTCTTTGGCGTTTTTTCCTTTGCGGCCCGCTACCTGCCCGCGACCTTCTCAAGCTCGTCGGCTAGGGCGCACGCGGCGCGGTCTTGCGCGAGCCCCTGGGCGCTTGCGCGCATGGCATCGCGCGCAGAGGCGCTGCTCACGAGACGCAGCAGCTCGCTCGCGAAGGCCTCGCCCGAGACCTCCTCGTCGCCAAAGAGCACGGCAGCCCCCGCATCGGTGAGATAGCGGGCGTTGGTGGTTTGGTGGTCTGCCGTGGCGTGCGGGTAGGGCACGAGCACGCTCGGCACGCCCAGCGCCGCAATCTCGGCGATGCTCGAGGCACCGGCGCGGGAAAGCACGAGGTCGGCCGCTGCCAGCACGTCTCCCATATTGTCGATGTAGCTCTCAAGGTGCCAGCGCTCGCGCTCACCCTCGGTGAGGTTGAGGGCGGCCTCAGCAGCCTCATAGCCGTCCTTGCCCGTGGACTGCACCACATGAAGGCCCTCCACCCCCAGCAGGCGCTCCTTGAGCGCGGCCATGCCCTCGTTGAGCGTCTTGGCACCGAGCGAGCCGCCAAAGACCAAGAGCATGGTGGCGTTAGCTGGCACACCCAGCTCGGCGCGACCACGCTCGCGGCTGCCCGCGATCACGCTCGCACGCACGGGGTTACCCGTGAGCACCACCTGGGCGCCCCCCTCGCGCTCAAAGACCGAGCGCGCCGCCGGCACCGAGATGCAGACCTCGCGCGCATGCGAGGCCATCATCTTGTTGGCAAGGCCGGGCACGGAGTTCTGCTCGTGGAGCAGGTAGGGCACGTGCGCCCCCTTGCACCACGAAAGCAGGGGCACCTCCACGTAGGCGCCAAAGCCAATGGCCACGTCTGGCGCCGCGCCCGCCTTGAAGCGGCGGCCAAGGGAGCGCTGCGAGCCCCACACGCGGGCAAGCGAGCTTACGGCCGTCCAGGGGCGCGAGCGGTCAAAGCCCGTCACCTCAACCGGCACGAGCTCAAAGCCTGCCTGCGGCACGAGGCGCCCCTCAAGCTTGCTGGGACGCCCGTAAAACGTGACGTGGTGGCCGCGCTCGCGCAGCTCCTCGGCCAAGGCGAGTGCCGGGTTGATGTGGCCGGCCGTGCCACCGGCGGCAATGGCCACCTCGAGCCTCTTGTCCATGCTTCCTCCTTTGCAAGCGCGCGGCGCAAGCGGACACAAAGCCCGTTCGCGCCGCGCGCACCCTTAGCTCCTACCTGCGCCTACGCGGGCGTTGCGTGCGGCCATTCGTGCGCACCCGGGACTCTGTGCTCGTGCGCACCGTGGGGCCGTCGTCTCGGCGCAGACGCTCCGAGGCAGAAGGCCCGAGGTCGATACGCGCTCGCCCCGAGCCGCCCTCGACCACACGCAACCTCGAGCGCGCCTCCTCGGGCGAAGACAGGGGCACGGAGCCCTCGCGCCCGCCCGTGCGCCCCCCGCGCCCGCGCACCTCGTCGCGCGCAGACGCCCCACGCGCCTCGGCATACGCGCCTCCCTGCGGCACGCCCGCGCCCGGCGCCCGGCTGGCGCGCGGACGCGCCTCGCCCACGCCCGTGTCCTCGTCGTCGGCAAGCGTCATGGCCCGGCGGCGGCGGTCATGCACGGTCTCGGGCAGCTCGGTATGCATGGAGACGTTCACGAGCAGCCCGATGATGCCCAAACACGAGATGATGGACGAACCGCCATAGCTAATGAACGGCAGGGGCTTGCCCGACATGGGGAAGCAGCCCGTAACGCCGGCCATGTTGAGCAGCATCTGCGCGGCGAGGATGCCCACGCAACCCGTGCCCACGAGCTTGCCGGTGAGGTCGCTCGAGGAGCGGGCGATCTTGAGGCCCTGCCAAAACAGCGCCGTGAACAGCGCAAGCGTGCCCAGCGTGCCCACAAGGCCCAGCTCCTCGCCGATGATGGAGAAGATGAAGTCGTTGTGCGCCTCGGGCAGGTAGGAGTACTTCATGCGGCTCATGCCCAAGCCCTTGCCAAACAGCCCGCCCGAGCCAAAGGCGATGAGGCCGCGCGTGAGCTGGTAGCTCGAGTCGTACTCGTCTGCCCAGGGGTTAAGAAACGACGTGATGCGCTCGCGCACGTAGCCCCAGCTCGCCACCACGACGACGACCAAGACCGCAAGCACGCCAAACAAGATGAGCAGGCGCCGCACCGGAAAGCCGCCAGAGACAAGCATCGCAATCAGCGCCACGCCAATGATCATGACCGTGCCGTTGTCGGGCTGGATAACGATGAGGGTCAGCGGAATGCCGATGCGCCACAAGCAGTTGACTATAAACCCTAGGTCGGAGTGCACCCCCTCCACAAAGAACTCGTGCCCAAGGCGCGCCGCAATGAGTACGATCGTAAGCTTGGCAAACTCCGAGGGCTGGAAGCGAAAGCCCGCGATGGAGATCCAGCGCGTGGCACCGCCCGCAGAAGAGCCCGCAAACTTAACGGCGATCAGAATGAGCGCCGTGAGAACGAAGAGAAACAGGCTCCAGGAAGGCGTGCATAGCTTGTGGTAGTCCAGCGTGGCGGCGCCCACGGCAAAGACTATGCCCATCGCGATGTAGATGAGCTGCTTGTGAAAGTAGTAGTTCGCGTCGCCGGTCTCGGCCAGGGCTTCCACCGAGGAGGCCGAATAGATCATGACGAGGCCAAAGCAGGTAAGCACCGCCGCAAGGCAGATGAGCAGGATGCGCGGCTGCATGATGCGCGCCGGCACGCCCTGGATCTTTTGCTCGAGCGAGGCGAACGAGGCGGCCGCACCCGCACGCCCGTCTCGCTCGCGCGCGGCCGCGCCGCGCCGGCCCTCGGCCACACGCTCGCGCCTGGCAGCCCCGGCGGGCGCCCTCTGGTCTCCACGGTCTGTCACGAGCACTCCCCCATCTTGGCGATACGGCTTGCCACCAGCTGCTTGAACGCCTCTCCGCGCTCCTCAAATCCCGAGAACTCGTCAAACGAGGAGCAGGCCGGCGAGAGCAGCACGGCATCGCCCGCATGTGCCGCGGCGATGGCCACGTCAAGCGCGTCTGCCAGGTGGGTGGCGCGCAGCACCTCGAGCGCAGAGCCACTCGCGGCGCTTGCCTGCCTGCAGGCCTCAGCCAGGCGCGCCCCGGCCTCGCCAAAGCACACGGCCACGCGGGCGCGCGCGGCAACCGCCGCGCACATCTCGCCCAGCTCGGTTCCCTTGTCGTGGCCGCCAAGCAGCAAGACCACGCGCCCCGGCTCAAAGGCCGTGAGCGCCTTTTGCACCGCGTCGGTGTTGGTGGCCTTGGAGTCGTTCACAAAGCGGATGTGCGCCGCCTCGCCGCACGGCTCGATGCGGTGCTCGAGCGGCGCAAACGCGCGCAGCCCCTCGCGCACCCGCTCTGCGCTCACGCCGCAGGCGAGCGCCGCGGCCGAGGCAGCCAGCGCGTTTTGCACGTTGTGCTCACCGGCGATCGCCAGCTCGGCCTTGTTCACCAGCGCATGCTCGCTGCCGCCCAGCCGCACGCGCAGCATACCGGCCTCGTCCTCCCATGCGGCGCGGGCGCCGGGCGCGGCGGGAAGCTCGCCTGCGGGCAGCAAGCGGCACACGGTGAGGCCACGCGCCTCGGCGCGCTCGGCCGCCGCCACGCACCAAGCGTCGCCCGTAGCGATTACGGCCACGTCGTCGGCATCGAGGTTGGCGAATATGCGCTCCTTGGCTGCCGCGTAGTTCTCCATGGTCTTGTGCCAGTAGAGGTGGTCGGGCGTGACGTTGAGCAGCACGGCCACGTGCGGGTGAAGCTCCCGCGTACCCGCCAGCTGAAAGCTCGAGAGCTCGGCCACGAGCCACTCGCCCGGCTCGCGCGTCTCCACCTCGCCAATGGCCATGGTGCCGATGTTGCCCACGGCCTCGGCCGCAAGGCCGCCCGCACGCAGAAGGTCGCGCGTGAGGATGGTCGTGGTGGTTTTGCCGTTGGTGCCGGTGATGCCCACCCAGCGCTCAGGGCTCTCGCACCAGGCCAGCTCCGGCTCGCCAATCACGCACGCGCTCGCACGCTTGGCACTGAGATAGAAGTCGCAGAACTCCGAGATGCCCGGGCTTGCGACGCACAGGTCGTAGGAGCCCTCAACGTCCTCGGTGCCGCACACCACGGTCACGCCCGCAGCCACGAGCGCGCGGGTGGCCTCGCCGGGCTTGCTTGCCGCGCCGCCATACAGGGTGACCGAGCTCACGCGCCCCTCGGGCATAAGGCCGGCAAGGTAGCTCGCCGCCGCCTCGCCCGTCTTGCCCAGGCCCAGCACAAGCACATCACCGTAGCGACGCGCCTCGCGCCCGTCCTGCGCCTCATGCAAAGGTTCGCCCATCTCAAAGCCCCCTATCACGCCCGACGCGCCAAGCACATGCCCGGCGCGTCGGATTGCTGACATCGGTTGTGTATCGTACTCCGTTGGACGGCGCTAGCGCAGCTGGAAGTAGAGCGCAAAGCCAATGGCCACAAACATGGCGCTCACGATCCAGAAGCGAATGACCACCTTGGTCTCGCTCCAGCCCTTCTTCTCGTAGTGGTGGTGGAGCGGGGCCATGAGAAAGATGCGCTTGCCGGTCTTCCTAAAGCTGATGACCTGCAGCATCACAGACAGCGCCTCGAGGATGAAGAGCCCTCCCATCACAAGGGAGGTCACCTCGGTCTTGGTGAGCACGGCGAGCGCCGCAAAGCCCGCGCCCAGGGCAAGCGAGCCGGTGTCGCCCATGAAGATGGAGGCGGGGTAGCAGTTATGCCACAGAAAGCCCACGCAGGCACCGGCACAGGCGGCGGCGAACACGGCGAGGTTGATCTCGTCGTAGCTAAAGGCCACCATCGACATGCCGGCCATGACCACCATCACGGTGCCGCCCGCAAGGCCGTCGAGGCCGTCGGTGAGGTTTACCGCGTTGGAGAGGCCCGCCAGCAAGAGGAACACGAAGAGCAGGTAGAGCCAGGGAATGCGAACGCCGCCGACGTCTGTGGTGAGCACGCCCAGGTCGACGGTGAAGCCGCCGGGGAACCGGATGGCCGCAGAGACGCCCACCCAGTTCACCGCAACGAGGCAAAAGGCCACGGAGATGGCGATGAGGCCGGCCATCTTCTGCGAGGGCGTGAGACCAAGTGAGCGGCCGTGGCTCACCGACTCCACGTCGTCGAGCAGGCCGAGCAGGCCGGTGGCAAAGGTCGCCAGCACGCAGAGGATGAGATCGGGCGTCCAGCGGGCAAAGAGCAAAAGCGTGAGCAGCACGCCGCCCAGGATGACGACGCCACCCATGGTGGGCGTGCCCTGCTTGACCAGGTGGGTCTGCGGGCCGTCGGCGCGCACCTGCTGCCCGATGCCGTCCTTGCGCATGAGCCTGATGAACGCCGGCATGGCGCAGGCCGTGATGAGCCCAGCCACAAAGAGGGCGACAAATACCTGATACGTGGGGTATTGAGATCCAATGAGCAGTCCCGTGAGCATGCTAGCCCCTCACCGCCTTTACAAACCGGTCGAGCTGCGCCGCGCGCGACGCCTTAACGAGCACGAGGTCAGAGGACGCAAGCACACAGGGCAGCACCTCGATGAGCGCCTCCACGTCTGCCACGCGCACGATCTTGTCCTCCGAGAAACCCATGAGCGTAGCCGCGCGCTCCATGTGGTCTGCGCGCTCGGTACCCACGATCACGAGCATGTCGAGGGGCTTGGCGGCGGCGTAGGCGCCCACGAGCTCATGCAGGCGCGCCTCCTCGGCACCCAGCTCGCCAATCTCGCCGAGCACCGCGATCCTCCTGCCGCCTTCCCCCACACGCATGCCGCACAGGGCATTGAGCGCGGCCGCCGTGGAATCGGGGCTGGCGTTATACGAGTCGTCGATGACGCGGCAGCCGCAGGCGGCGCGCACCACCTCGGTGCGCATGCGCGTGGGCGCAAGCTCGGCCAGAGCCGCCACGGCACGGGCAGGGTCTGCCCCCATGTGCGCCGCCACCGCGAGCGCGAGCAGGTAGTCGGGCACCACCTGGGCACCCGTGAGCGAGAGCTTGGTCTCAAAGCACTCGCCTGCGGCAAGAGCGCCCACGGCCTCGCGCACGCAGACGGCAAAGCTCGGGTGCGCCTCGTCGTCGAGCGCCACATCGGCCGCCGCCACGCTCGAGCGCTCGGATGCGCCCACAAGCGTCACCGGCACGCCGGCGGGAGCGGCAAAGTCTCGCTCGATGAAGGCGGCAAAGTCGTTCTCCGCCGTCATGAACAGACGTGGCTCGGGCTCCACGCTCGACGCCGGGGCATCCGCGAGCGGGGCCACGATCTCGCCCTTGGCGCGGGCGATGTTCTCGCGCGAGCCCAGAAGGCCGATGTGGCTCGTGCCCACGTTGGTGATCGCCGCCACGCGCGGACGGGCGCAGGCAGCCAGACGGTCAATCTCGTGCGGATGGTTCATGCCCATCTCCACCACGAGCACCTGCGCGTCTTGCGGCGCCTCAAACAGCGTCATGGGCACGCCTATGAGGTTGTTGTAGTTGCCTGCGGTGGAGTGCACCTTGTAGCGGGTGCCCAGCGCCGCGGCGAGCATGTCTTTTGTGGTGGTCTTGCCCACAGAGCCCGTGACGCCCACCACGCACCAGTCGCGCCCGGCTCGCCACCACGCGGCCAGGCGCAGCATAAACTCCTCGCCCGCCTCGGACGTGTCACCGCAGATGCGCAGAAGCGCGGCACCGCGGCTCTCGGCCTCGGCCACAAGCTCGGCCGTGGGCTCGCGGGTCACGGCAACGGCAGCGGCGCCCGCCGCAAGAGCCGCGGCGGCGTAGTCGTTGCCGTCAACGCGCTCGCCCGGAAAGGCCACAAAGAGCGCGCCCGCACCCGCCTTGCGCGAGTCGATGGCCACGCTCGTGATGCGCGCCTCGGCCGCACCTGCCACAAGGGTGGCCTGCGTGGCCGCACATACCTCAGAGGCAATGCAATCGATCATCAGAAATCTCTCCCGTCGGGGCGCGTGCGAGCTAGTTGCTCGGCTTCACGCCTAGATCCGTAAGGGCCTCACTCATGATAGCCGAGAACGCAGGCGCCGCAGCCGTGCCGCCGTGCTGCGCGGTGCCGTAGATGCCCACGTACACGAGCACGGAGGGGCTGTCGGCATTGGCAAAGCCCACAAACGAGCTCAAGAAGTGGTCCTCGGCATAGCCGCCCTCCGTGGAGGCCTGCTCGCCGGTGCCGGTCTTGCCAGCCACGGTGTAGCCCTCAACCGAGGCGCTCTTGCCCGTACCGGCATCGACCACGCCCACCATGTCGTTGGTGACGAGCGCCGCCGCCTCCTCGGAGATGGCGCGAGTGCCCTCGCCCCAATCAACCTTCTCCTCGCCCTTCTGCACGAGGAAGTGCGGGGTGGTGAGCACGCCCTTGTTGGCAATGGCGCCCACCGCGCGCACAAGCTGAATGGAGGGGAAGGCGATGCCCTGGCCAAAGGCCGTGGCGCCCGCCGTGGCTCCGGTATAGTTCTCGAGCTTGGTGACCAGGCCCTCGGCCTCGCCCGGGAAGTCCACGCCCGTCTTGGAGCCAATGCCAAAGCGCTCCAGGCCGCTCGCGAGCTTCTCGGCGCCTATGGCGTAGCCCACCATGGCCGCGCCCGCGTTGGACGAGCGCCGCATGATCTCGTGAGGCGTCATCTCCATGGTGTCGGAACGGTTATCGTCGTCGCCCACGAGGTCGTCGCCCACCTTGACCTTGGCAGGCACCGTGAAGGTGGAGTTGGCGTTGATGGTTCCCGTGTCATAGCCAATGGCCATGGTGAGGGTCTTGAAGGTGGAGCCCGGCTCGTAGGAGTCGGAGACGGCCGAGAGCTTGAGCGCCTCGTTGGTGAGGGTTGAGCTGTCCGTGGGGTTATAGAGCGGCAGAGACGCGGCCGCCAGGATCTCGCCCGTCTCCGGGTCGGTCACCACGACGTTGCCCGACTTTGCGCTCGCGTCCTCCACGGCCTGGGTGAGCTGCTCCTCGGCCACGCGCTGAACGTTCACGTCGAGCGAGACGATGATGTCGGTGCCGTCGGTGGCGTCGTGTATCTCGTAGGCGCCGCCCGCGATGGGCGTGCCGTTTTTGCTGCGCTCGAGCACCTTGGTGCCGTTCTCGCCGCTCAGCAGCTCGTCGTACTGCAGCTCGAGGCCGGAGAGGCCATGGCCGTCGGTGCCGATGAAGCCCAGCACCTGGCCTCCCACCCCGTCATAGGGGTAGATGCGCTTGAAGCTCTCCTCGCCATAGACGCCGCCGATCTTGCGGCTGCTGAGCTCGGCGATGACCTCCCTTGCGAGCGTGGTGTCTACCTGGCGCTTGATGTAGGCATAGGTGATGTCCTGCGAGACGATCTCGAGGTAGTCTGCCTTGTCGCCACCCAGCTTCTCGGCCAATACCTCCGCCGCGCCGTTCTTGTCAGTAATGGCAGTGGGGTCGCACACGAGGTCGCGACACTCCACGCTCGTCGCAAGCACGTTGCCGTTGCGGTCGTAGATGGTGCCGCGCTTGGCAGAGATGGTCACGTCCTGCGCGTAGAGGGCCTCGGCGCGCTTGGTGAGCCCCGGGGCGTCAAATATCTGCAGCTTTATGAGGGCACAGGCCATAAGCGCAATGGCGACCCCCAACAAGCGCGGAAAGCCCTTTGGGGCAGGCGCCGAGGGCGCCACCGCACGCCGGCTCTCGCGGGCGCGCAGCTCCTCGTCATAAGAAGACGCGCGCCCGCCCCTGCGCGGAGCCTGCGTGCGTCTGCCACGGCGATTGTCGTATCTGTTGTTTCGTCTTGTCATAAGGGAGTAGTTTAGCCCATGCGGAACGTCTACGCCAAACCGTCAACATCGGCGGCGTTTGAACCGGCGGTGGAGCCATCGCCCTCGGTCTGCTGCACGCCCTCGAGCGAGGCGCCCGTGGAGGCCGCGTCCGCAGCGTCTGCGGAAGAGTCGCTCGTGGAGGCGTCGGCCGTGTCCTGCTCGGCGGCAGATGCCGCGGCGGCGTCGCCGGCGCTCATCTGCTCGGCGGCACCGGCAGATACCATGCCGTAGGTCTGCGTGGCGATACGCTCGATGCGCGAGGTGCTCGAGAGCACGGAGCGCTCGATGCGCAGGTCGTTCTGGTCGGACTGCGCCTGCTTGAGCTCGGTGCGCATGGAGGTGTTGTTGGCAAGGGTGCCCACCGCGGAGGAGAAGATGGCCACGCGGCAGACGGCGATTGCCGCCACCACGAGGGCAACGACGGCAAACACCTTTACCTTGGAGAGAAACTGCGGGCTGACGCCTTGGCGCACCTGGGCATCGAGGCCCCTTCCCTCAACGACCTCAAAGGACGGCCTGGAACTATGATGCGGCCGCCCCGAGACGGGGACGTCGAGGTTATAGGCCTCAGAACCCATGTACATGACAATCATCCCTGCTGCAAATAGCGTGTGAGTAGTGCGATGGTGGTGCGTTTGAGCTGCGTTATGGTGCGTGGTGGTGCTGGGTGCTTCGTTTAGGGTGCGTTGCTATGCAAAACGGCCAGGGCCGGAATTGCCGAGCAGGTGGCCTTGCGGCCCGCGCATGCTGGGTTCTGGGCAAGCGCAGGCAGACGAAAGCCAGCTTGCGCTATGCGTCGAGCTTGATGCACACGCGTGTTTTGGCGCTGCGGGCACGTGGGTTGTGCTCCAGCTCCTCGGCGCCGGCCTCGAGCGGACGGCGCGTCTTGACGCGGATGATCGGCACGTTGCCGCACACGCACACCGGAAGATCCGGCGGGCAGGTGCACCCCTGGGAGAACTCGTGGAACAGGTGCTTCACGATGCGATCCTCGAGCGAGTGGTAGCTGATGACGGCGATGCGTCCGCCGGGGTTTGCCCAGCGAATGGCCGCCTCAAGGCCGCGCTCGAGCACCTCAAGCTCGTGGTTAACCTCGATGCGCAGGGCCTGGAAGGTCTTGCGCGCGGGGTGGCCTCCACGGCGGCGCGCTGCCGCAGGTATGGCCGCCTTGATGGCGTCAACCAGCTCGAGGGTCGTCTCGATGGGCTCTGTGGCCCGGCGACGGCAGATCTCGCGCGCAATGCCGCGCGCAAACTTCTCGTCGCCATAGAGTGAGAGAATCCGGGCGAGGTCGGCTTCGTTGTAGGTGTTGATGACCTCAGCTGCGGTTTGGGTGTGTGTTCCCGGATCCATTCTCATGTCGAGGGGTGCGTCCTCGTGGTACGAGAACCCCCTCTCGGGGATGTCGAGTTGCGGTGACGAGACGCCGAGGTCGAACAGGAAGCAATCCACGCCAGGTACCTCGGCGGAGACGAGCAGCTCGTCCAGGTTGCCGAAGTTGCCCTTGAGGAAGAGGTGCTGGCCCTCGGGCACCTCGCGCTCAAAGCGCTCGGTGGCGGCAGCCAGTGCCATGTCGTCCTGGTCGATGCCAATGGAAAGCCCGCTCGGGGCCACGCGCTTCGCGAGCTCGACCGTATGGCCGGCTCCCCCCAGCGTGCAGTCGCAAACGATCTCTCCGGGCTTGGGGTCAAGCTCTCGCAAGACCTCCCCCAGCATCACGGGTACGTGCCGATATTCCTCTGTCAATGCCAACACCTCCGCTAGTCCATCGCGTCGAGCAGCGCGTCAAGGTCGTCCTCGACCTCGGCCTCGAGCTCGCTCCACTTCTCCGTGCTGTACACGCAGAAGTGATCGGCGTCGCCAACGACGACGACCTCCTTGCCGAGAGCAACCTTCTCGAGGTCTCCCTCGGGAAGCTTGCCGAGCGCCACGCGACCGCTCTTGTCGAGCTCAACCGTCACCGTCTTGGCGTTGAGGCCAAAGCGGAGACGCTTGTCACTCTTGCTGAGCGGGTTATAGCCCTCGGGAAAGCAGCTCTCGACCCATGCGCGGTGGCCTTCGGGGGTGAAGCCCCACACGGCGCCCTTCACGACGATGAGGCAGACCTTGTTGCCAGACTCCTTGAAGTCATCGCGATAGTCCGCCGGAAGCGTAATGCGACCCTGGGCATCCCGTGAAACGGTTTTGGTGCCCGTTAGGTACATGTTCACTCCCCTGCGAATGCTCACGACCGGCGTCCCGATCTGCTCGTCCTCGCTCTTGCGCGTGAAAGTATCTTAGCGCCTTGTGACACCAAGTTGACCCTAAATCTGACTATTTGCCCCTAACTCTCCCTGAGCGGTACTACAGGCTGCTGAACGAGACTGGGGTGCTCACTAGGAGTTGTGGGAACGCCTGTTTGTGACACGAGTACTTGGGTTAGGGTGGTTTAGGGGCACCAAGGGGCGCCTACCCTCCACCCCGGACACGAGCGCCAACTTTTGTTGACCTTGTGAAGGTGCAGCTCACACGTGGCAACGACCGCATTTGCGCAGGTCAGAGGCCCTGTTTGCATCTGCGGGGCGCGTGGGGGCGCGCCTGCGGTCGCAAGCGTAGCGAGCCGCGAGCGCGCTACTCCCGAGCTCGGGGATGGGCCTCGAGATAGACCTCGCGAATGTGCGAGCGGTCGAGGTGGGTGTAGAGCTGGGTGGTGGAGATGTCCGCATGCCCCAGAAGCTCCTGCACGATGCGCAGGTCTGCCCCTCCCTCAAGCATGTGCGTGGCAAACGAGTGGCGCAGCGTATGCGGGTGGAGGCCCTCGACGCCCACCACAGCGCCTGCCTTGGCAACGAGCGCGTGCACGCTTTGGCGCGACAGCCTCCTGCCGCGGTTGTTGAGGAAGACCGCCGGCGTGGAGACGCGCGCGCTCACGAGCTGCGGGCGCCAGCGCTCAAGGTACTCGGCAAGCGCGCCGGCCGCCGTGCCCACGATGGGAACGATGCGCTCCTTGTCGCCCTTGCCCACCACGCGCAAGACCTCCTCGTCCAAAAGCACGCGCCTGAGATCTAAGCCGGTAAGCTCAGAGGCGCGCAGGCCACAGCCGTAGAGCACCTCGAGAATGGCGCGGTCGCGCTGGCCACAGGCAGTCTCGGGGAAGGGCTGGTCGAGCAGAGACGCCGCCTGCTCGCGGCTGATGACGTCGGGCAGGCGCTCGGGCTTCTTGGGCAGGGGCAGGTCTGCCGTGGGATGCTCGGAGGTAAAGCGCTCGGCCACCATAAAGCGATGGAAGCCCTTGATGGCGGAGACCGCACGCTCCACGCTCGAGACGGCAAGGCCGCTCTCGTGCAGGCGGCGCACGTGCTCCTCGATGCGCTCACGGGTGATCTGATCGGGCCGCGTGATGCCGTCGTGCGCAAGGCTCGCAAGGTAGTTGCGTAGGTCACGGCCATAGGCGAGCACGGTGTTGCGCGAGCATCCGCGCTCCACCGCAACATAGTTCAGATACTCCTTCAACGCCCGCGCGAGATCCACGATGCGCCCTTTCCCCTCTTTGCCGCAGGGCACGGCTCAAAACGACCATGGCTGCCCCGAACGCTCCGGGACAGCCATTAGTTTAGCGTCTTATGTCAACGCAGGAGGTGCTTTTTGCGGTTTTCGGGCGCGGGGCGACGCGCGGCATTCGCGCGGGACACGGCGCGGGACACGGCGCGAGCCGGCACAGCGGGGCACCCGGCCACGTCATGCGCTCGGGCACGCGCCCAGCGCCGGCACGCGCCCTACGCCTGCACCTCGTGACGATCCACGCCCTCGTGGTGCGCGATGGCCGCACGCACAAACTCGCGGAACAGCGGCTGCGGACGGGTGGGTCGGCTCTTGAACTCGGGGTGGAACTGCGCGGCCACAAACCAGGGGTGCTCGCTCTCGGGCAGCTCGACCATCTCAACGAGACGCTCGTCGGGGCTCAGGCCCGAGACCACCAGGCCCGCCTTCTGCAGGCGGTCGCGATAGGCGTTGTTGACCTCAAAGCGGTGACGGTGACGCTCGTAGATGAGCTCCTCACCATAGGCTTCGCGCGCAAGCGTACCGGCGGCAACGCGGCACGGATAGGCACCCAGGCGCATGGTGCCACCCTTCTCGGTAACGTCTTCCTGATCAGGCATGATGTCGATCACCGGGAACTCCGCGTCAGCGTCAAACTCCGTGGAGCTCGCGCCCGGCATGCCGGCCACGTTGCGGGCAAACTCGCACACGGCTACCTGAAGCCCCAGGCAGATGCCCAGATACGGCAGCCTTTGCGTACGGGCGCGGTGCGTGGCCAAGATCTTGCCCTCAAGACCGCGAATGCCAAAGCCGCCCGGCACGAGGATGCCGTCGGCGTCGCCCAGCACGCGGTCAACGTCTGCGGCGCTCAGGTTCTCGCCGTCAACGAGCTCGATGTCAACGTGACGGCCAAAGGCGACGCCCGAGTGGTGCAGCGCCTCGATGATGGAGAGGTAGGCATCAGGGAGCTGGGTGTACTTGCCCACCACGGCGATCTTGGTGGTGTCGGGCTTGGCGTTGGCCTCGTGCATGCGGCCCGTGAAGTTGTACCACTCCTCCATGTGCGGCTCGCGCGGCTCGAGGCCCAGGCGCTCGCACACCTTGACGTCAAAGCCCTGGTCAGCGAGGTGCTTGGGCACATCGTAGATGCTCGCGCAATCGGAGTTCTCAAAAACGCAGCTCTCGTCAACGTCGCAGAAACTCGCGATCTTGGCGCGGATGGAGGCGTCCACCTCGTGGTCGGAGCGGCACATGATGAAGTCGGGCTGGATGCCCATGGAGCGAAGCTCACGCACCGAGTGCTGGGTGGGCTTGGTCTTGACCTCGTGAGCCGCGGCGATATAGGGAACGAGGCTCACGTGGATGATGCAGCAGTCGGCCATACCCTTGTCCTTGCGGAACTGGCGAATGGCCTCCACAAAGGCCTGGCCCTCAATGTCTCCGATGGTGCCGCCGAGCTCGGTGATCACCACGTCGGCGCCGGTCTGCTCCTCCACGCGGCGGAACCGCTCCTTGATGGCATTGGTGACATGCGGGATCACCTGCACTGTGCCGCCGAGGAAATCGCCCTTGCGCTCGCGGGCGATGAGGTTTTGGTAGATGGCGCCCGTGGTGAAGTTGGAGTTGCGCGTGAGGTTCTCGTCAATAAAGCGCTCGTAGTGGCCGAGGTCAAGATCGCTCTCGTAACCGTCCTCGGTCACGAAGACCTCGCCATGCTGAAACGGACTCATGGTGCCCGGATCAACGTTGAGGTACGGGTCTGCCTTCTGCATCATGACCTTGTAGCCTCGGCTCTTGAGAAGCCGGCCAAGCGAGGCCGCCGTGATGCCCTTACCCAGCGACGACACCACGCCGCCCGTAACAAAGATGTGCTTGGTCATAGCGTTTACCCTGCACCTTCCCGTGTCGCAAACTTTTCCGCTCACGGGAACTCAAGTTTAGGCCGCACGCATGGCGCACATATGGAGGGAGAGCGATTCGTAACCTATCCGTAAGATTTTGTTACGCGAGCGAAACGCGGCGACCGCCGCCTCGCCCTAGCGGTCGAACAGCTCTCGCACGCGGTCGCGCAGGCGCACGCGCGAGATGGCCTCGTCGTAGCGGGCAAACCTCATGCGCGGGAAGGCGTTGAAGAAGCGCAGGTCGCGCTTGCCGAGCTGGCCCACGAGCCTCTCGGCACGCGCCGAAAGCCAGCTGGGAGCCCGAGGCACCGAGACCCGCTCCGCAAGGCGCGTGACCACTCCGTCAGAAACGGCCTTCGCCCGAACGTACGCCTCGCTCGCGCGCCCCACCACCTCGTCGGGCAGCCGGTCGATCATGCGCTCGGATGCCTCAGCCATCTGGTCGTCAAGCACAAGGGAGATCTCGCAACGCAACTCCTCGAGCCTGGTCGAGAGCCTGCGCCAGCTTGCCATGGCAAAGACGAGGTCGGCGGCGAGCAGCGCCACAAGCGCACATGCCACCACCCTCAGCACGCCGCCAGGCACCTGGCCGAGCAGCCCGTTTACCCACGGCTGAACGACTCGGCACACGAGCGTGGCGCCGGCCCCAAAGAACAGAAAGCCATAGAGGCACACGCGCCCATTGATGTTGAGCGGCTTTTCCTCGTAGTTCCAGAAGCGCGCGCCCGTGATGTGCTCGAGGGCAAGCGACACCAGGTACTCAATGCCGCAGGCAAGGCAGCCCGATGCCACGAACAAGGCCGGCACCTGGTCGATGTCGCGAAGAGCCAGCCAGCACGCAACGGCTCCCGTCCCGTAGACGGGGCAGACGGGTCCAAGCAAAAACCCGCTGTTGACGAAGTGTCCCCGGTTCATGAGGCCACACGCGGTCGACTCCCACAGCCAGCCCGCGAAGCTGTACAGCAAAAACGAGAGCACGAGGGCAGAAAGCGGCGCCTGGGGAACAAAGGCCTGAACAAACTCAACGGTACTCACAGACGAGATCTCCTTGCGTGATTGCGGCGGGCAAGACGCGGGGCAAGCGTCTCGCGCAGGGCCACGAGTTTGTCTGCCCCGCACACGATCCACGCCTCGCGACACGTGGGAGGAATGGGAACGAGCGGAAACATGTGGCGCACGATGATCGTGCGCTCGCGCGGCGTAAGGACATAGTCGCGATCGGCGTTGCGCAGCGCCGTGAAGGGGTGGCGAAACCCGTGGAGCCGGTGGCTCGGGTCTGCCACGTGCCAGTCGTAGAGGAAGTAGTCGTGCAGCAGGGCCCCGCGAACAAGGGAGGAGCGCTCGACGCGCACCCCGCGGCGCTCAAGCCAGTCGGCGATCCGGCAGCTGGCCTGCGCCACGGCGAGCACGTGCTCATACACCGAGACGTCGCCATGCTGGACGTATCCCCGACACTCCCCCAGCCTACCCGTGCGCTCCAGCTCGTCTGCCGCCGCGCACACCTCATCCAAGGCCCGACGGCCCTCACGCCCACTCATCACACTCTCCATCTCACACACACCCGCTCGCCACGCGCTCCCTCTATGTCCGCGACCCCCTCTCGCGACAGCGACCGATGAGCGCGCTTGCGACCCTACCCTTCCTCGATAATCCAGTCCTCGTCCAGGGTACGAGCCTCCTCGGAGTAGCAAGCACCCACCTTCACCACGGACATGCCGCAGGCGTCCCAGGCGAGGGCGTAGCCCTTGGAGCCAATCTGGGCAAGGGCGTCAGCTGAGGTGGGTGCCGCCTCGCCCGCGCGGCGGTACTTGAGCTCGATCACGTAGAGCCTGCGGTCGCCGCGCACCACCGCGTCCACGCGGCCGGCAGAGGTGCGCACCTCCGTCTCGATGTGGGCGCCGATCAGCTTGAACACGAGGTAGAGCACCGTCTGGAAATCCTTCTCGCGCTTGGGCGCGAGGTCGTAGGGAATCTGCGCCATGAACGAGCGCAAAAGGCGAAGCGCGCGGTCCATGTTGTCGTCGGCGATGGCCATGGACAGCTGCAGCAGCATGCCGCCAGTCGCGACCGCGGTCGTCCCCGTCACGGCCGGAAGGAGTGCGTCGAAGAGCCCCTGCTCGACCTCGCCGTTAGGAATGCCGAGCGTGTAGGCCTGGAACCGGGGATTGTATCCCTTGATGGTGAGGTATCCGCTCTGGTACATGAAGGCTATGGGGTCCACCATGCCCTCGGTGGGGGCGTCAAACGCCTGGGACGGCAGGGTGATGCCCTCAAACTCCTCCGGCACGGAATCGGCAGACTTGAGCAAGTTCACCAGCGAGGTGGGCGTGCCCGAGCCGAACCACCACGAGCCGAGTCGCCCGTAATCGAACGTCATGACCAGGCTGAACGGGTTATATATCTCCGCAGGAGCCTCGGTGAAACGGTAGCCGTCGTAGCGCCGCTTAAGCTCGCCGCGACATTCCTCGACGCCGATGCCCAGGCGCTCCGCAAGATAGGCGACATCGGGCGCAAGCGGCCCGTCGAGCTCCTCGGCCGTAATGCCGCAGATGCCCCCAAACCGCGGTTCCATGCTGATGTTGGCAAGGTTGTTGAGTTCGCTGAAGATGGACAGCTGGCTGAACTTGCTGATGCCCGTGATGAATAGGAAGGCGAGGTTGGCTTCGCTCTTCTTGAGCGGGCTGTAGAACTCGCGCATGACCTCGCGGAACTGTTGAAGCTTCCGCGAATCGTGCATTACGTTGAGCAGCGGGGCGTCGTACTCGTCAACGAGCACCACGACGCCGTTGGCCCCCGCCTCGGTTGCCGCCGCAGCGCCGATCAGGTCGTTAAGGCGAGACCCTGGCTCGACCGCCGGCGACTCGATGCCGTACCGTGCCTCATAGGGTCTGAACATGAGGTCGAACTTCTCGTAGAGCCCCTCGAGCCCCGCACTCTTGAAGTCTGAGAGATCGAGCCTGATAACCGGGTGCTCGGGCCACACCTCGCGCGAGTCGAGCTGCTCGATGGCCAAGCCTGAGAACAGCTCCTTGCGCCCCTGGAAGTAGGCCTCAAGCGTGGAGACCAGCAGCGTCTTACCAAAACGGCGCGGGCGCGACAAGAAGCGGAACGAGCCGCCCATCTGGAGCATCTCCCATATGTAGGCGGTCTTGTCCGCGTACATATAGCCTTTCGTGCGGATGTCCTCGAATACCTGAACCCCAACGGGGTAGCGGTGTGGCGCATTGCTCACGGCGGTACCTCCCGTCGACTCTTCTGCAAGATTATACCCAGCAAGTCGCAGGCAGTCCCTCTTCCCCCACGCCGGCGACCCTGCCCAAGCGGGCGCAGCCAGCGCCCACCGTAGCGACAGCGTAAACAGAGTCGGGGCGGATGGTATCCGAAGCGAAGGCTAGGGACTTGCGAAGCAAGTGACCCGAGCGCCGGATACCACCCGCCCCGACGGACAGGTCAAACGCCGCGCCTACCGGTGGTAAATGCCACTGCGCTCGTACTTGGGCTCGCAACATACGTTGATGCCGAGCTTGCGGAACAGCTCCTCGTCATTGGCAGAGATGATGACGGAGAAGAACGCGTCGCAGCCACGCAGCTGGTCAAGGCCCGCAAGCACGCGGGCGGCCTCCTCGCTCGTGGCGGAGGTGATGGAGAGCGCCATGAGCGTCTCGTCGGGGTGCAGGCGCGGGTTGGTGCTGCCAAGGTAGTGCGTCTTGAGGCGGCTGATGGGCTCGATGGCCTCGTTGCTGATGACCTCGGTCTCCATGTCCACGCCGCTCACGGCCTTGAGCGCGTTCATGATGAGCGAGCTGGCCGCGCCCAGGCGCGAGGAGGTCTTGCCGCTCACCACGGTGCCGTCGGGCATCACCATGGCGCCCACGGGAGCGCCAGTGACCTGCTCCTTGGTGAGGGCGGCGGAGCGGGCAGGCGAGAAGTTCTTGTCCACGCCGGCCTTTTTCATGATGAGCTTGAGACGCTCCACCTGCTCCTGGCCCATGCCGGTGCGCTTGACGCCCACCACCGCCTGGAAGTAGCGGCGCACGATCTCCATCCTGGAGGCCTCGCGGCACGCCTCGTCGTCGGTGATGGCAAAGCCCACCATGTTCACGCCCATATCCGTGGGGCTCTGGTAGGGGCTCTCGCCCAAGATCTTCTCCATGAGGGCATGCACCACGGGGAACGCCTCGACGTCACGGTTGTAGTTGACCGTGGTCTTGCCATAGGCGTCGAGGTGGAAGGAGTCGATGATGTTCGCGTCATCGAGGTCTGCCGTGGCGGCCTCGTAGGCGATGTTGACGGGGTGCGTGAGCGGCAGGTTCCACACCGGGAAGGTCTCGAACTTAGCATAGCCGGCGGCAACGCCGTGCTTGTGCTCGTGATAGAGCTGCGAGAGGCAGGTGGCGAGCTTGCCGGAACCGGGGCCGGGCGCGGTTACCACCACGAGCGGACGGGTGGTCTCGACAAACTCGTTCTTGCCGTAGCCCTCGTCGGAGACGATGAGGTCAACGTCGTGAGGGTAGCCCTCGATGGGATAGTGCAGCTTGCACGGGATGCCCAGCGAATCCAGGCGGTGACGGAAGACGTCGGCCGCAGGCTGGTTGGCGTACTGGGTGAGCACCACGGCGGCAACGGCAAAGCCACGGTTGCGGAAGAGGTCAACCAGGCGCAGCACGTCCTCGTCATAGGTGATACCGAGGTCTCCGCGCGCCTTGTTCTTCTCGATGTGGTTGGCGTTGATGGCAACGATGACCTCAACGTCGTCAGAAAGGCTCTCGAGCATGCGGAACTTGGAATCGGGCTCAAAGCCGGGAAGCACGCGGCTTGCGTGGTAGTCGTCAAACAGCTTGCCGCCAAACTCGAGGTAGAGCTTGCCACCAAACTGAGCGATGCGCTCCTTGATGTGCTCCGCCTGCAGGCTGATGTACTTCTCGTTATCGAATCCTTGGCGCATGCGCGACTCCCTGCCTTCGATGAGATTAACCAACAGATTGTGCCACAACATTGGCCACCAAGACCCAATCTCCGCACCTTAATTTGTCACGAGACGGCAAACAGCATCGTGAACATTTGCCGTGGCATTTGTTCACGCGCTGAGTGGTGATGTGCCGCGAGCCTTCTGCCGAGTTTGCTCGCGAGGAAGGCGGCTGGGGGTGTTATTACTCCCAGCCCAGAGTGATGGCTCCGGCGCCCCACCCGTGCGAGCGCAATCCACCCGTGCGTACGCAGGCCATACATGCGATACTCTCGGGCGAGTTAATCTGAGACACGCAAAGGAGTCCAACACCAATGATGGCTGATGCACCCACCCCGACTCCCCACGGCGACAACCTGCTCACGCGCCTGCGCCCGCTCTATGGCGAGGCCGCCCTGGCCTCGCTCGCGGGCGCCCGCGTGCTGGTGATTGGCCTGGGCGGCGTTGGGTCAAACTGCGTGGAGGCGCTCGCGCGCGGCGGCGTGGGCGAGCTGTACCTCGTTGACCGCGACGTGGTGGAGCCGAGCAACCTCAACCGCCAGGCGCTCGCGTTCACCAACACCATTGGCAGGCGCAAGGTTGACGTTATGCGCGAGATGGTCTTGCACATCAATCCCAGCTGCCACGTTGAGACGCGCCAGCAGCTCGTTATGCGCGACAACCTCGCCGAGCTGCTCGCCTGGGCTGGCGCCGAGGTGAGTGAGGATGCCGGCGCGGGCAATGCGGGCGGCACAGACGAGACGAGCCGCGTCTCGGGAGCAGCCGCCCCGCGCGTCACGGGCCCGGGGCGCATCGACTATGTGGTGGACGCCATCGACACGCTCACGCAAAAGCTCGCCCTCGCGGAGCTCTCTTGGAACGCCCGCATCCCGCTCATCAGCAGCATGGGCGGCGCCAACAAGATCCACCCCGAGCTGCTTGAGTTTGCCGACATCTCCAAGACCCACGAGTGCCGCCTCTCTCGCACCATGCGCAAGGAGTGCGCGCGCCGGCGCATCAAGCACCTTGAGGTGCTCTACTCCCCCGAGAAGCCCGTGCAGCCCGCCGCGGTTGCCGGCTCCTCCCACGGCGGCCTCTCCAACCTGGGCACCGCATCGTTTATGCCGCCCGTCATGGGACAGATGATTGCCGGGCGCGTCATCCGCGCCCTCGTGGGGCTCGAGCCCTGGCGCTGGGCCGCCGCAAGCGGGCAGGGCGCATAGGGCCATGGAAGCTTCGCTTGCCGGCACAACCCTCTACGACATGCACTGCCACCTGGACTTTTTTGCCCATCCTGCCGAGGCGGCACGCGAGCTGGAGACCCTCAGGGTCTGTGCCCTCTCGGCCACGGTGACGCCCGCGGGATATGCACGGGCGGCGCGCAAGCTTGCGCAGGCTCGCAACGCCCGGGTGGGGGTGGGGCTTCACCCCTGGTGGCTCGCCGATGGCACCTGTGGCGAGCACGACGTTGCCGAGGCCGCAGCGCTTGCACGCGACACGCGCGTCGTCGCCGAGGTGGGCCTCGACTTTGCTCGTGGCAGGGACGCCTGCGCCGAGATGCAGCAAGACGCCCTTGGGAGCGTCCTTGCGGCGTGTGAGGGCGGCGGGCACGTCCTGTCCCTCCATGCCGTGCGCAGCGCCGGCGCCCTGCTCGACATGCTTGAGGCCCATGGAACTGTGGCCAACAACATCGCCCTCCTGCACTGGTTCTCGGGCACGGGGCCGGAGCTTGCCCGCGCCGTCCGCATGGGCTGCCACGTCTCCGTGGGCCCCCGCATGCTCCAGACCAAGCGCGGGCGCGAATGGGCGCGCCAGGTTCCCCTGCCCCAGCTCATGCTCGAGACCGATTCCCCCGGCTCTGCCGAGGAGGGGGCCACGCTTAGGGCGCGAGCCATCCGCGAGAGCCTTGAGAAGGCGCTCACCCAACTTGCCGAGATTCGTGGCGTGGAGCCGCCCGAGCTTGCCGAGGCGCTCGGCCGCACCAGCAGGATCGCGCTCTTTGGCTAGGGCCCCGAACGCATCACTGACCCACCGCCGGCGGCGGCGCAACCTCCGTTTGCCTAAGCGCTCATCGCGGAGTGCGTCGCGGCAACGCGAGACGGGTATGCTACCCCCAATGTCAGGCCTCAGAAAGGGGGCACCATGCACCTCAGCGAGCTTATCTCTGCTCTCGTTACCAACATCGTCCTTGTCGTCATCGTCATCTGGCTGCTCACGCAGTCGCTCTTTGTGGTGAAGCAACAGCACGCCGTCATCATTGAGCGGCTGGGCAAGTTCAACCGCATCGTCTACGCAGGCATCAACTTCAAGATTCCGTTCATCGACCGAAAGGCCGCCACGGTAAGACTTCGCACGATGAAGAACGGCTTTAGGGTTGACGTGAAGACGCAGGACAACGTCACTATCGATCTTGAGATCTCTGCCCAGTACCGCGTTGACGGCCGCAAGGGCGCAACGCCTGCCGAGAGCGGCGTGTACAAGAGCTTCTACACCCTGCAGAACCCCGCCGAGCAGATGCGCGACTTCCTCACCGACGCCCTGCGCTCGGCCATCCCCGTCTATACGCTCGACGAGGTCTTTGCCAAGAAGGACGACATCGCCCGTGACGTCAACGAGACGGTTGCCGAGCAGATGGAGGGCTACGGCTTTACCCTGGTCTCGACCCTCATCACCAAGATTGCGCTGCCGCGCGAGGTTGAGGATTCCATGAACCAGATCAACGCCGCCCAGCGCACCAAGGCGGCCGCCCAAGACCTTGCCGAGGCAGACCGCATCAAGCGTGTCACCGAGGCCAAGGCCGAGGCAGAGGCCATGGAGGAGGCCGGCAAGGGCATCGCCAACCAGCGCAAGGCCATTGCCGAGGGCATCAAGGAGTCGCTCGACACCATCCAGGAAGGCGGCGTCACCGAGGCCGAGGCCAACGCCCTGTTCATGTTCACGCAGTGGACGGAGATGATGAGCGACTTTGCCAAGAGCGGCAAGGGTTCCACCGTCGTCTTGCCCAGCGACTTCCGCGAGAGCGCGACCATGTTTGAGCAGCTCCTTGCTGCCCAGCAGAACAACCACCCTGAGAAGTAGCTGCTTGGGTTGCTTTGCTCTGCGAGACTTTGTTTCGCCCCAGAGGTTTGGCCCCCGGCACCTTCACTCCCCGCTCAGATGTCCTCGGCGCAAAGGGCGCGCCTGCGGAAATCGCAGGGAGCGAAGGGGGCGGGGGCATTGCTTTGGGGCCTGGTGCGCTCACAAGGGTTTTTATCAATCGGCAAGCAGCTGCTTCTCGCCAATCTGCTGGGCAGCTAGGTTCCGGCGAGCGCATTGGGCACGTCGTTGGCCGGTGCCCGCTGCAGCCGTCCATAACGATGCCGGTAGAGGCGTAAGACGCATGCAGAAGCAGGCACTCCCGCAATACCCGCGAACAAGCGCCGCAAAAACCCGGCGTCCCCGCACCAAGGTGTGTGCAGGGGCGCCGGGTTTTGCTAACTTGCTCTGGTGAGCTTGGACTAGAACAGGCCGAGGATGTTGCCCTCGTCGTCCACGTCGATGTTCTCGGCGGCGGGAACCTTGGGCAGGCCGGGCATCGTCATGATGGCGCCCGTCTTCGCAACCACAAAGCCGGCGCCGGCGGCAACCTTTACCTCGCGTACCGTGATGCGGAAGCCCTCGGGGGCGCCGAGCTTGGCCTGGTCGTCAGAGAAGGAGTACTGGGTCTTTGCCATGCACACCGGCAGGTTGCCAAAGCCGTCTGCCTCAAGGGTGGCAAGCTGCTTGGCGGCAGCGGGGGTAAGGTCAACGCCCTCGGCATGGTAGACCTTGGTGGCAACGGCCTCGAGGGCGTCACGCACCGAGGCGCCATCCTCGTAGGCAAAGCGGAACTCGCTCGGCTGCTCAAGCAGGCGCAGTACCTCGGCGGCAAGCGCCTCGCCGCCCTCGCCGCCGCGCGCCCACACCTCGGAGAGGCGCACGTTCACGCCCAGCTCGGCGCACTTCTGCTCCACGAGGGCGAGCTCGGCCTCGGTGTCGGTGGGGAAGCGGTTGAGGGCAACCACCACGGGCAGGCCAAAGACCTCCTGCATGTTGTGAACGTGGCGCAGCAGGTTGGGAAGGCCGGCCTCGAGCGCGGAGAGGTTCTCCTCGCCCAGCTCGGTCTTGGCGACCCCGCCGTTGTACTTGAGGGCGCGCACCGTGGCCACCACCACGCAGGCGTCGGGGGTAAGGCCAGCCATGCGGCACTTGATGTCGCAGAACTTCTCGGCGCCGAGGTCTGCGCCAAAGCCAGCCTCGGTGATGGCAACGTCGCCGTAGTGCATGGCCATGCGCGTGGCCATCACGGAGTTGCAGCCGTGGGCGATGTTGGCAAAGGGGCCGCCGTGCACAAAGGCCGGCGTGCCCTCAAGCGTCTGAACGAGGTTGGGCTTGAGCGCGTCTTTGAGAAGCGCCGCCATGGCGCCCGCGGCCTTGAGGTCGCCGGCGGTGACGGGCCTCTTGTCGTAGGTGTGCGCCACAACCATGCGGGCGAGGCGCTCCTTGAGATCGCGGATGCTCGAGGAGAGGCAGAGCACGGCCATGACCTCGGAGGCAACGGTGATGTCAAAGCCGTCCTCGCGCACCACGCCGTCGGCCACGCCGCCCAGGCCGTCAACCACATGGCGCAGCTGGCGGTCGTTCATGTCAACGCAGCGCTTCCAGGTGATGCGCTTGGGGTCGATGCCGAGCTTGTTGCCCTGCTTGATGTGGTTGTCGAGCATGGCGGCAAGGAGGTTGTTGGCAGCGCCGATGGCATGGAAGTCGCCCGTGAAGTGCAGGTTGATGTCTTCCATGGGAATCACCTGGGCATAGCCACCGCCGGCCGCGCCGCCCTTGATGCCAAACACCGGGCCCAGCGACGGCTCGCGCAGCGCCACCACGGCGTCGGTGCCCATGCGGCGCAGGGCATCTGCCAGGCCGATGGTGGTCGTGGTCTTGCCCTCGCCGGCAGGCGTGGGGTTGATGGCCGTCACCAGCACGAGCTTGCAGGGGCTCTCGGGCTCCTCGCGCAAGACGTTGTAGTCTACCTTGGCCTTGTCTAAGCCATACGGGATGAGGCGCTCGGGGGAGATGCCCACGGAGGCAGCGACCTCACTGATGGGCTTGGGGCTTGCCGCCTGGGCAATCTCGATATCGGTAGGCATAGCGCTACTCCTCTCCCCTCTCGGCAGCAATGCTGCGCTCGAGATCTAGGTACTCTTCTGGAATGCTGCCAAGCTCTGCACCAAAGGCACCCGCGATGGCCTCGGCCTGCGCACGCCTCACCTCGGCCACGTTGGCGCGCCCGAGCTCGTCGTAGGCATCCCCCAGGCGCAGCAGCGCATAGGAGACGTAGCCCGCCACAGAGTCCGCGATGCCCGAGAGGCTCATCATGGTCACGAGCGAGGCCGGATCGAGCGCGAGCGCCGTGGCGGCGTCCAGATCCATGAGCTCGGCCACGGCGGCCTCAACTCCGCCAATGCTCTCGAGGTCTCCCTCGAGCACGGCCGGCTTGAGCCAGCGCGTAAGCGCGTCGCCAAACCGCTCGGTCATCTCGGTGATGTAGTCCTTATGCAGCATGTCTTATCCTAACGCTTCTCAGGCTGAACACTATAGGTTGGGCGGAACCGCAAGCCCCAGATGCTCAAAGGCGGCACTGGTGGCCTGGCGCCCTTGCGGCGTGCGCACGATGAGGCCGCACTGCAAAAGATAGGGCTCATACACGTCCTCGAGGGTGGCCGGGTCTTCTCCCACCGAGCTGGCGATGGTGCTCAGCCCCACCGGCCGGCCCCTGAACGTGGAAGCAAGAGCCGTGAGGATCTTGGTGTCCATCCAATCGAGCCCCAGCTCGTCGATCTCAAAGAAGCTCATGGCCTCGGCCGCCACCTCGGGCGAGATGGCACCCTCCGCGCGCACCTGCGCGTAGTCTCGCACGCGCTTGAGCAGGCGGTTGGCAAGGCGTGGCGTGCCACGGCTGCGACTTGCCACCTCAAGGGCGGCGTCGTGGCTGATGACCACGCCCAGGATGGTGGCCGAGCGCTCCACGATCTGCGCCAGCTCCTCGACGGAGTAGTAGTCGAGCCTAAACAAGATGCCAAAACGGTCGCGCAGGGGGCCTGTGAGCAGGCCTGCGCGCGTGGTGGCGCCCACGAGCGTGAAGCGGGGCACGTCCAGGCGAATGGAGCGCGCCGCCGGGCCCTTGCCAATCACGATGTCGAGGAAGAAGTCCTCCATCGCGGGGTAGAGCACCTCTTCGATGTTGTGGTTGAGGCGATGGATCTCGTCGATGAAGAGCACGTCGCCGGCCTCGAGGTTGGTGAGGATGGCCGCAAGGTCACCCGTGCGCTCGATGGCAGGGCCGCTCGTGGTATGGATCTTGGAGCCCATCTCGTTGGCAACAACCGTGGCCAGAGTGGTCTTGCCCAAGCCCGGAGGGCCGGAGAGGATCACGTGGTCAAGCGGCTCGCGGCGACTCTTGGCCGCCTCGATGAGCACGCGCAGGTTCTGGCGCACGCGCTGCTGGCCGCAGTAGTCGTCAAGCGTCGTGGGGCGCAGGTTGCGATCGATGTCGAGGTCGTCTGCGGTAAGCGAGCCTGTCACCGAGCGCTCCTGCGCGCCCGCAGGGCCGGGCGTGGCGCCAAACCCCGGGGCCGGCGCGTCGTCAAACAGGTCGCGGCTCGAGTCTGCCTCCCACATGTGCTACCTCCTCCCCAGGCGCTTGAGCGCGTAGGCAAGCGCGTCTTTGGTCGTGGTGGCGCCCGCCTCCTCATGGCCCTCGAGCGCCAGCGCCGCCTCCTCGCTCGTGAAGCCCATGGCAAGCAGCGCCCCCGTGACGTCTGCCTCCACGTTGGCGGCAGCCAGCGGCACCTGCGCAGGCACAGAGCCGGCCGCAGGGGCCATAGCAGAGCTTGCGAGCCCCAGCAGCGTGGGGTCTTTTGCGAACACGCCGCCCAGCTCGAGGATGAGGCGGCTCGCGAGCTTTTTGCCCACGCCGGAGACGGTGGCCATCATGCCCGCGTCCTCGGCGGCAACCACGGCGGCGAGCTGGGCGGGCGTAAAGGTGGAGAGCACCGAGAGCGCAAGCTTAGGGCCCACGCCCGAGATGGCGCAGAGCTTGTCAAACAAAGAGCGCTCCTCACGCGAGGCAAAGCCAAAGAGCGTCATGGCGTCCTCGCGCACCTGCAGGCGCGCAAGCAAGGTAACGCCGGTGGTGCCACAGGGCGGCAGGGTCGCCGCTGTGGAGGCGGACACTCCCAGCTCATAGCCAACACCGCCCACGTCGAGCACCACATAGCTCGACGCAAGCTCCACGAGCGTGCCTGTGAGCTGGACGATCATGCGCCCGCCTTTCTCTTGATGCGGCGCCGCGCGGCCGTGGCGCCTTGCCTCGCGCACGTGGCGCCAGACGCTAGCTAGCAGAATACAGGAGACGCTCGCCCTTGGCGCGGTCGTGCTCGGTGGAGGCGGTGGCGCTGGAATGGGCCGCCGCCATGGCACGTGCCGAGGCGCCGTCTCGCGCCGAGGAGGCCGCGAAGGTGCGGCTCAGGTTGGCGTGGCACACGGCAGCCGCAAGGGCGTCTGCGCAGTGGTCTGGCTTTGGGTCGTGGTCGAGGGCAAGGACGTTGCGCACCATATAGGTAACCTGGCGCTTGTCTGCGGCACCGGTGCCCACCACGGCCTGCTTGATCTGCATGGGCGTATAGCTGCCCACCTCAACGCCAGACTGCGCGCAGGCAACGAGGGCCGCCCCGCGCGCATGTGCCGTGAGGATGGCCGAGCGCGTGTTTTGGCCAAAGAACACTTCCTCGATGGCCACACTCGTGGGACCGTAGCGCCCAATGACCTCCGATATCTGCGAGCAGATCTCGCCGAGCCTGAGGTTGAGCGGCTCGTCTGCGGCCGTATGGATGCAGCCGTAGGCACGCGCGCGCATGAGCGAGCCGCGCGTCTCGATGACGCCCCAGCCCGTATTGGCCAAGCCCGGATCGATGCCGATGACGACCATGCCCCTCCCCTCACGTGATGGCGAACATGCGTTCCATCCTATCACGAACACCCCGAGGCGTAAACACACCTGCCGCGGGCGTTCGCTAGTTATCCGAGATGAGCCCGCGCGGCCACATGCCGCCCTCGGCCTCTTCGCCCTCCCCGGGGGTGCCGCCCTGGGCGCCCATGCCCAACGGCATGCCCATGGCCTGGCCTGCCGTGAGCTCCTGGATGGTCTTGAGCATCTCGGCAAACGGGTCGTACGCCGCATCAGGCGCGTCCTCGCCGCCTGCATCCTCGTCCGCGGCCCCCTCGCCCGCGCGAAGCTCCGAAGCGGCGTCTGCCATGGCGCGCAGGGTCGCAAAGAGCTCCTGCACGCTTGCCGAGCCCTCTGTCTCGGGAAGCTCGTGGTCGGCCCAGGCGCAGGTCAGGTCGGGCTCGCCGGCACCCAGGGGATGCGCCGAGAGCCTCGGGAAGGCCGGAAGGCCCCTGCGCGCGCCCGCAAGCGAGCGCACGCGCGCGATCACCGGCCCCGCCACCGAGCCGCCCAGCCTCTCGCCCGCAAGCTCCGCGAGCACAGCGCCCCGCTCCACATGCAGCAGCAGCGCCGCGTCAAGCTCGCTCAGGCGCAGCTCGTCTGAGCCCGCAAGCTCCTCAAGCCCCAGCCCCTTGGGCAGGGCCAGCAAGCCAAACGCCGCCTGGGGGATGACGGGCGAGGTGGCGTTGCGCAGCCGCGCCATGCGCGCCACGTCCGAGCGAAACACGTCGCCAAAGGGGGCAAGCGCCCCTGCCGGCCCCACCTGCGCGGGCACGCCGGCGCCTGCGCCCACGCACAGCGCCGTCTTGTCCACGCTCGAGAGCGCAAGAAGGCCGCCCTGCTCGGCCATGGCCGCAAGGCGCGTGGCCACAAGGCCGCGCACGGCAAGCCCGGCGTCCACGTCTCCCCCAAGGCAGGCAGCCGCACGCGCGAGGTCGCGCTGGGAAAGCTCGTCCACCTCGTGGATCTTAAGGTTGCGCACGCACTCGCGCGCGCTTGCCTGCGCCTCATCGCTGGCCGCGCACACCAGCGCGCTCACGCGCATGGGGCCCAGCGCGTCTGTGGCCACCGCAGCCGCAGCGCAGCTCGCAAGCGTGCCGTCCACCACGAGCGCAGCGCCCGCATACCCGCGCTTGCTCACGTGGTCGCGCACATACAGCGTGCAGGCGTCCCACACAAGCGAGCTGCGCTGCAGGCCCGGCAGCTCCCGCCCATCTTGCAGGGGCCCCTCGCTCATCACGTCAAACTCGGCGATGAGCAGATCTTCCGCACACGAGGGGGCAGCGGCCAAGAGCTCGCCCCAAGGCGTCAGCACAAAGCTGCCGCCCGCATACACCGCGTCCCCGTAGGCGCCCACCGGAGCCACGCCCACGACCCAGGCATTGGCGTCTGAGGCCTCGCCCACAAAGCAGCCGCCGGCAAGCGAGGGCGCCATGGTCGTGAGCTCGTCGTCGGCGCACAGCCCCTCCTGCGTGAAGTAGCACACCACGTCGGCCGTGGAGCGCCCCTCGGCAAATGCCGCGAGGTCTTCGCGGGTGTAGGCCACGCCAATCTCGATGTCTCCCAAGTCAAAGCTCGGCGGCAGCGAGAGCTGCTCGGAATCCACGCCCTCGAGCGAGGGCGCGCCGTTGTGCATGATGCCCAGGAGCATGCGCTCGTCGACAGGCGCCCCCTCCGAGGCCCCCACGAGCGCGGCAAGCGACAGCGGAACCACCTGCCCCTCGCGCATGAACACGGCGTCTGCGCCCTGGCGCGCCTGCGCGTTGAGGGCAAACGGCACGAGTGCCGGCACCTCAAGGCCACCTGCCAGCTCCTCAACGGCGTCGGAGACGTCAGAGATGTAGCTGATGTTGTCGAGCAGCGCCTGGGGACGCGCCCCCAAAAGCGCCACCGAGGGGTAGACGATGAGGTCGCAGCCCTCAGCCGCGGCACGCCGCCCATAGGCAAGCATGGCCGCGACCGTGCGCGAAAAGTCGCCTTCCCTCGTATCCATCTGTGCGACGGCAATCTTCATGCCCGCTCCCCCATCTGGCTACGCCACCTGCGCGTGCCCGTTCTTGCCCACCAGGTCTTGGATGCGCGCCATGAGCATCACGTTCTTGGCGTCCACGCGCATGGGCACCTCCATGCGCAGGCGCTCCCCCTCAGTGCCCACCACAAACACCTCCACGCGATCCATGCCCGGATGCAGCTCGAAGATGTTTTGCATACGCTCCAAGAACAGGCGGCTCAGCGACTGCGGGGACACCATCACCTCGAGCACCTTGGGCTTGTTGGTCTTCTCCGAGAGCTCGAGGGGTTCGATGGCCGTCGCCAAGAACTGGTCTCCTCGGTCGCTCCTGTCGATGCGCCCCAGGATGCGCACGAAGATGTCGCCGTTTTGCTCGCCCGTCTCGTCGGCCTGACCGGCGAGCACCGCGGCGCACTTCTTGTACGCCTTGGGGAACACCACCACGTCGATCTCGTTTTCCATGTCCTCGAGCGAGACGATGGCCATAGGGTCGCCGTTTTTGGTGGTGCGCTTCTGCACGCCGCTCACCATGCCGGCAAGCCACACGCTCTTCTCGCCGCTCACCTCGACGTGGCGCACCTCGCCGGTGACGCTCGTCTTCTCGTAGCCCGCCACCACCTGCGTGATGGTGTAGTCGCGCGCCTTGGACAGAGCATACTCGTAGGGGCGCAGCGGGTGGTCGGAGACGTAGATGCCCAAGACCTCGCGCTCCTGCGCAAGCTTGAGCGAACGGTCCCACTCCACGCCGTTGGGAGCCGGCACCTCGTTGGCAAAGCCCGAGTCTTCCACGTCGGCAAACATGTCGAACATCGAGACCTGGCCGACAGCCTTGTCCTTTTGGCGCTTGGTCGCCGCGTCCATGATGTTCTCGGGGTTGTTCTTGTCCACAAAGCCCATGAGCTGCTGGCGCGGGTAGCCGGTGGAGTCAAAGGCGCCCGCCTTGATGAGCGCCTCCACCACGCGACGGTTGCAGGTGCCCGGGTCAAGGCGCTCCACCAGGTCGTGCAGGGTCTTGAAGGGCCCTCCCGCCTCGCGCTCGCGAATGATGGCCTCGGCAACGCCCTCGCCCACGCCACGGATGCCGGCAAGGCCAAAGCGCACGCCCTCGGCAACGGCCGTGAACTCCGTGCCGCTCTCGTTGATGTCTGGCGGCAAGATGTCGATGCCCTCGTGGCGGCACGCGCTCACGTAGTGGACGATCTTGTCGGTCTTGCCCGTGTAGCTCGTGAGCACGGCCGCCATGAACTCGTTGGGGTAGTGGGCCTTGAGCCAGGCGGTCTGCATGACGAGGATGGCATAGCCTGCCGAGTGGCTCTTGTTGAAGGCGTAGGACGCAAACTCGAGAACGTCGTCCCAGATGCGCTGCGCCACCTCGCGCTTGTAGCCGTTGCGCTCGGCGCCGTTCATCCAGTGGTCGTAGGTGGTCTCGTCCTGGCCGTCCTCCCAGTGGAACACCGTGGAGGTGAGCAGCTTGATCTTCTTCTTGGCCACGGGCTTGCGGATGCGCGAGTCACTCTCGCCCTTGGAGAAGCCGCACATCTCGACCGAGATGAGCATGACCTGCTCTTGGTAGACCATGGTGCCGTAGGTCTCGCCGAGGATGCCGTCGAGGCGCGGGTCGTAGGAGACGGCCTCTTCGCGGCCGTTCATGCGGTTGATGTAGGAGTCCACCATGCCGGCGCCCAAGGGGCCCGGGCGGTAGAGGGCGATAAGAGCGACCACGTGCTTGTACTCGGTGGGCTGCATGCCCTTGATCGTGGCGGTCATGCCGCCCGACTCCACCTGGAACACGCCCGCCGTCTTGCCCGAGCCCAGCAGCTTGAAGATCTCCGGGTCGTCAAACGGGATGGCGTCCATGTCCACGTCGATGCCGTAGTTGGCCTTGATGTTGGCCTTGGCGCGGCTGATGACCGTGAGGGTACGAAGCCCCAGGAAGTCCATCTTGAGCAGGCCCATGTCGGCCACGGTGTGGCCCTCGTACTGGGTGATCTCCACGCCGCCCTTGGTGTCGAGCTTGGTGGGAACGTGCTCGTTGACCGGGTCTCGGCAGATGAGGACGGCGCAGGCGTGCACGCCCTCGCCGCGGATGAGGCCCTCGAGGGCGAGCGCCGAGTCGATGATGCGGCGTGCGTCGGGGTCTTGGTTGTAGGCGTCCACAAAGTCCTGCGAGTACAGGTCTTCTTTGCCCGGCACCTTCTCCATGGTGGCCTTGAGCGTGGCGTTGGGCGCCGCGCTGATCATCTTGGAGAGCTTCTGGCCCATGAACACCGGGTAGTCGAGCACGCGGGCGGCGTCGTTGATGGCCTGCTTGGCCTTGATGGTGGAGTAGGTGATGACGTGCGTGACCTTCTCGGGGCCGTAGAGCTGGCGCACGTGCTCCACGACCTCGAGGCGACGCTCGTCGTCGAAGTCCATGTCGATATCGGGCATCTCCGAGCGCTGGGGCGAGAGGAACCTCTCGAACATCAGGCCGTTGGAGAGCGGGTCGAAGGTGGTGATGTCCATGGCATAGGCCACGAGGGCGCCGGCGGCAGAGCCTCGGCCCGGCCCTACGCCGATGCCGTTTTGCTTGGCCCAGCGCACGTACTCCTGCACGATGAGGAAGTAGGCGGCAAAGCCCTTCTCGCAGATGACCTGATACTCGTACTCAAAGCGTTCCTTGATGTCCACGCCGCCCACGGTCTGCTCGCGCCAGTCGTCGCCATAGCGCTTGGCCAGGCCCTCCTCGCACTCGCGACGGAACTGGCTCTCGTGGGTCTCGCCCTCGTCGAGCAGCGGGAACTTGGGCAGCACCATGCTGTCCCAGTCGAGCTCGACGTTGCACTTCTCGGCAAGCGCCACCGTGTTGTCGCAGGCCTCGGGGCACCAGGAGAACAGCTCGCGCATCTCCTCCTCGGTCTTCATGTAAAACTCCGAGCCCTCCATGCGCATGCGGTTGTCGTCGTCGATCTTGGCGTTCATGCCGATGCACATCATGAGGTCTTGGAGCGGCGCGTCGTCACGCGTGAGGTAGTGGAAGTCGTTGGTGGCAATAACCGGCAGGTCAAGGCTGCGAGCAAGCTGTACGAGCTGCTCGTCGAGCTGGCGGTCGGTCATGCCGTTCTCAAAGGTGAGGCCGTGGTCTTGGATCTCGATGTAGAAGTCTCCGGGGGCAAAGATCTCCTTGAAGGTACGGGCCCACCTGAGCGCCTCGTCGGGTTGTCCCCGCAGGATGGAGCGCGGGATGATGCCCGAGACGCAGGCAGCCGTGGCAATGACGCCCTCGGAGTGCGCCTTGAGCATCTCGAGGGTGGTGCGGGGCTTGTAGTAAAAGCCGCGCACGGCCGCGTCGCTCATCATCTGCATGAGGTTGATGTAGCCCGTCTCGTTTTTGGCGAGCAGGATCATGTGGTAGAGCTCGGGCTTGTGGTCACGGGCGAGCGACTCGTCGGGGGTGAAGTAGGCCTCGCAGCCAAAGATGGGCTTTACGAGTGGGCGAGGCTTCACCTCGTCGAGGCTGCGCCCTTGGGCATGGGCCTCCATATCGATGGCCCACTGGGCATGCGCCTCGGGCTGCGTCTCGGCATCGGGCTCGTGCACCTCGCGGCCACGGGCGAGGTTGTCCTTGTCGTGGAACCACTGCTGCCAGTCTGCCTGGTCCTTGTTGTACTTGGCGCAGGCCAGGTCGAGGTCTGGCACGCCATACATGTAGCCGTGGTCGGTGATGGCCACGGCCGGCATCTTGAGATCAACCGCGCGCTTCACCATGTCGGAGACGCGCGTGGCGCCGTCGAGCATCGAATAGTCCGTGTGGTTGTGGAGGTGTACAAAGGCCATGCGGCGCCGCTCCCAGCTCTCGATAAGTTTCCACATGAGAGGATAGCGCACACGCCGGACACCTTTGCCTCCTGCGCACAATCGACAGGGGCGGCGGGGAGCGGGCGCGGGCGGTGGCCGGCGGGTGGCCGGTGGGGATCGGGCGCGGGCTCGGGCGCGTGGGCGCGCTTGCACCTCAGGCGCCGGCAGCGCGGGGCACGCGTGCTGCCGAGCGCGGGCACGGAGCGCCCCGGCCGCCATCGCGTCTATACTCAAGGGCACACGACATCACGCGAGAAGGGCACCCATGGCAAAGCAAAAGGCCGCCCCACAAGAGCACACCCGCCCCGGCCGCGAGGCCTTTTTGCCTGTGAGCAGGGCAGATATGGACGCACGCGGCTGGGACGAGTGCGACTTTGTCTACGTCAACGGCGACGCCTACGTTGACCATCCCTCCTTTGGCGCGGCCATCGTGACCCGCGTGCTCGAGGCGCACGGCTACAAGGTGGGCTTCATCGCCCAGCCCAACTGGAAAGACCCGGCAAGCATCACGGTGCTCGGCAAGCCCCGCCTGGGCTTTTTGGTCTCGGCCGGCAACATGGACTCCATGGTGAACCACTACAGCGTCACCAAGCACCGCCGTCGCACCGACTACTACACCCCCGGCGGCGTCATGGGCGCGCGCCCCAACCACGCCTGCGTGGTATACGGCAACCTCATCCGCAGCGTCTACAAGGACTCCCCCATCATCATGGGCGGCATCGAGGCGAGCCTGCGCCGTCTTGCCCACTATGACTACTGGTCTGACAAGCTCAAGCGCTCCATCTTGCTCGACGCCGGCGCCGACCTCGTGATATATGGCATGGGCGAGCACCAGATCGTGGAGGTGGCCGACGCCTTGGCGGCAGGCCTTCCCATCGAGCAGGTCACCTACATCGACGGCACGGCCTACCGCGTCTCGGGCGAGGGCGCACTCGACAACGTATACGACTACCAGATGCTTCCCAGCTGGGACGAGCTCGAGCAAGACCGCATAGCCTATGCCAGAAGCTTCAACATCCAGCACCAAAACATGGACCCCATCACGGCCACGCGCCTGGTGGAGCCCTATCCCAACGGCGTGTACGTGGTGCAAAACCCTCCCTCGGCCACGCTCACCGAGGAGGAGATGGACGCCGTCTACGCCCTGCCCTACGCCCGCGCCTGGCACCCAGACTACGACGCGGCCGGCGGCGTGCCGGCCTTCAGCGACGACATCAAGTTCTCCATCGCCAGCAACCGCGGCTGCTTTGGCGAGTGCAGCTTCTGCGCGCTCACCTTCCACCAGGGGCGCGTGCTGCAGTGCCGCAGCCGCGAGAGCATCCTTGCGGAAGCGCGCTCGTTCACCCAAGACCCGAGCTTTAAGGGCTACGTCTTTGACGTGGGCGGGCCCACGGCCAACTTCTTCCGCCGTGCCTGCGACAAGCAGCTCACCCACGGCGTGTGCAAGAACCGCCGCTGCCTGTGGCCGAGCGTGTGCAAGAACATGGTGGTGGACGAGAGCGGCTACGCGAGCCTCTTGCGCGAGATGCGCCACATCCCCGGCATCAAGAAGGTGTTCGTGCGCAGCGGCATCCGCTTTGACTACACCATGGCCGACACCTCCGACGAGTTTCTCGAGGAGCTCGTGCGCCACCACGTGAGCGGCCAGCTGCGCCTTGCGCCCGAGCATGTGAGCGACAACGTGCTTGCCATCATGGGCAAGCCCAAGCGCGAGGTCTACGACGCGTTTTGCCGGCGCTTTGAGAAGATGACCAAGCGCTGCGGCCTGGAGCAGTACGTGGTGCCCTACCTCATCAGCTCGCACCCCGGCTCCACCATGGCCGACGCCATTGAGCTCGCCTGTGCCGTACGCGACATGGGCTACATGCCCGAGCAGGTGCAAGACTTCTACCCCACGCCTTCCACGATGTCGACGGCCATGTACTACACAGGCGTTGACCCGCGCACCCTCAAGCCCATCTACACCGCGCACGACCCGCACGAAAAAGCCATGCAGCGCGCGCTCATCCAGTACCGCAAGCCCGAGAACTGGCAGCTTGTGCGCGAGGCCTTGGAGAAGTGCGGCAGGCACGACCTCATTGGCTTTGGCAAGGAGTGCCTCATCAGGCCCTACCCGCCCAAGACAGACGATGCTGGTGCGGGTGAGCGCGGAGGCGCGCGCGGGGCGCAGGGCGGCAAGCGCGG
>Cebus_capucinus_imitator_PRJNA485217_SSR098__coassemble_1617_pt1 | contig 49701 bp, 42 predicted proteins | sample Cebus_capucinus_imitator_PRJNA485217_SSR098__metabat2_high_PE_006 | metagenome-assembled genome bin Cebus_capucinus_imitator_PRJNA485217_SSR098
CACCCACCGAAGGAGATCCCATGCCCAGCGAGACCCCCTCCGCACCCACCCCCGCAAGCGCCCGCCCACAGACGCGCCACGCCCCCGCCGCCAAGCGAGGCGGCAAGGTGGCGCAGCGCCTCTGGGCGGCAGCGGGCCTGCTCTTCTTTGGCCTCGGCGCCGCCGGAGCCGTGCTGCCCGTGCTTCCCACCACGCCGTTCATCTTGCTCGCGGCCTTCTGCTTTGCCCGCAGCTCCGAGAAGATCGACGCGTGGTTTCGCTCCACCCGCCTCTTCAAGCTCGTGTTCGAGACCTACCTCGAGAGCCGAACCATGACGGTGGCCGGCAAGCTCGCCATCCTCGTGCCGGTGAGCGTGCTTTTGGGCATCGCCGCCTTCTTCATGCGCCGCATCACCTGGATGCTGCCCATCTTTGCCATCGTATGGGTGGGGCACCTCGTGTACTTTGGCTTCGTGGTCAAGACCGAGAGGTCCGCCTAGGGCGCCCGCGCACCTACAGCTCGGCTGCGGCAATGGCCTCCACCGCACGGCGCAGCCCCTCGGGCGGAAGCACCAGCGCCATGCGCACAAAGCCCTCGCCCGCAGGGCCAAAGCTCGCGCCCGGCGTCACGATGACGCCCGCCTTCTCCATGAGCTCCAGGCAGAAGGCCATGGAGTCCTTGCGGCCATGGGGCAGGCGAGCCCACACAAACATGGAGCCATGCGCGTTGGGACGCTCCCACCCGATGGCCTCGAGGCCGTCGCACAAAGCGTCGCGGCGCTCCTGGTAGCGCCGCTCCTGCGCCACCACAGAATCGCGCGGGCCGGTGAGCGCGGAGATGGCCGCGCGCTGCACCGGAATAAACATGCCAAAGTCGGTCTGCGTGCGCAGCTTTCGCACGGCGGCAATCACGTCCGGGCGCCCCACGAGGAAGCTGATGCGCGCGCCCGTCACGTCAAACGACTTGGAGAGGCTAAAGAACTCCACGCCCACCTCGGCAGCACCCGGGTTCTCAAAGAAGCTGTGCCCCTCCACACCGTCAAACACGATGTCGCTATAGGCGTTGTCGTGCACGATGAGCAGGTCGTGCTCACGGGCAAAGGCGATGATCTCGGCGTAGACCTCGGGCGTGCCCACAGAGCCCACGGGGTTTGCCGGCAGCGACACCACCATGTACTTGGCGCGGTCTGCCACCTCAGGGTCTATGCCCGCCACATACGGCAGGAAGTCGTGCTCGGCGCTCAGCGGGTAGTAGGCGAGCTCGGCGCCGGCGATGAGCGCGGAGGCGCGAAACACCGGGTAGCACGGGTCGGGCACAAGCACGAGGTCGCCCTCGTCAACGAGTGCCTCGGACAAGCGCCCCATGCCCTCCTGCGTGCCGTTGACGCTCATCACCATGTTGGGCGTGATGCCGCCCACGCCAAAGCGCTGCTCGTAGTAGGCGCAGACGGCCTGGGTGAGCTCGGGGAGGTCGCGCAGGGCATACTTCCAGCTCTCCGGGTCACGCGCGGCGTCGATGAGGGCACCGACCACGTGCGCGGGAGGCTCAAAGTCCGGCGTGCCCACGGAGAGGTCGATGACCTCACGGCCGGCATCCTCAAGCTCGTGTCGCCTTGCGTTAAGGGCCGCAAACACCTCGTCGCCCAACCGGCTGAGTCGCTTTGAGAACTGCATGGTGGCCTCCCCCATCCAAGCGCCCGCACAGGCGCCAATCTGCGTCAGATAGCGCAGTATTGTACGCCTGTGCGGGCCTCGCGAGCGTCAGCGCGAGTCCCCGGGAGGGCAAGGGGCGCAAGAGTCGCCCCGCGAGCGCGCAACGCACCCGCCTCAGGGCAAGCACAGGGCGCGCTACGCCCCCAGCGCCGCCGCCATGTCCGCCTCGGGCGTGGTTGTGGGCCTGATGCCATAGCCCTCCACAAGCGCCTGGAGCACGCCCGGAGAGACAAAGGCAGGCAGCGTGGGGCCAAGGAAGATGCCCTTGATGCCCAGGTGCAGAAGCGTCAAAAGAATCGCCACGGCCTTCTGCTCGTACCAGGACAAAACGAGCGTGAGCGGCAGCTCGTTCACGCCGCATCCAAAGGCCTCGGCCAGAGCCGTTGCCACCACAAGGGCGCTGTAGGCGTCGTTGCACTGACCCATGTCGAGCAGGCGCGGAAGGCCCGTGTCTGCCAGCTCGCCCAGGTCGAGGTCGTTGAAGCGGAACTTGCCACAGGCAAGGGTGAGCACGAGCGTGTCCTCAGGCGTGTTGCGCACAAACTCGGTGTAGTAGTTGCGTCCCGGCTTGGCGCCGTCGCAGCCGCCCACGAGGAAGATGTGGCGCAGCTTGCCCGCACGCACCGCCTCCACCACCTTGTCCGCCACGCCGAGCACCGCATCGTGCCCAAAGCCCGTGGTGACACTCGTACCGCCGTTGATGCCCGCCTGCGGCTCAAACGCACCGTAGCCGCCGAGCTCAAGCGCGCGCTCAATCACGGACGAGAAGTCCTTGGTGCCATCGGGCGCAGCCTCAACGTGCGTGCATCCCTCAAAGCGCACCACGCCCGTCGTGAACACGCGGTCCTTGTAGCTCGCCTTGGGCGGCATGAGGCAGTTGGTGGTGTAGAGCACGGGCGCCGGGATGCCGTCAAACTCGCGGCGCTGGTTTTGCCAGGCGGTGCCGAAGTTGCCCTTGAGCTGAGGGTGCGCCTTGAGCAGCGGGTAGGCATGCGCCGGCAGCATCTCGCCATGGGTGTAGACGTTGACGCCACGGCCGTCGGTCTGCTCGAGCAGCTGATCGAGGTCGCGCAGGTCGTGACCGGTCACCACGATGAAGGGGCCCGGCTCGATGCCCAGCTCGACGCGCGTGGGCACAGGAGCCCCGTAGTGGCCGGTGTTGGCGCCATCAAGCAGCGCCATGCACGAGAAGTTGGCCTCTCCCACCTCGAGCACGAGCTTGAGCAGCTCGTCTGAGTCATCGGTGGAGGCAATTGCCGCAAGCGCACGGCAGAAGAAGGCCGAGAGCGCCTCGTCGCGGCTACCGAGCATGGCCGCATGGTGCGCGTAGGCCGCCATGCCACGGAGGCCAAACAGCACGAGCGACTTGAGAGAACGGATGTCCTCGGGCGCGTCCCACACGAGGGCCATGTCGTAGTCGTGCGCGCTAACGCCGCGGGCGGCCGCCACCTGGGCGCGCTCGTCTCGAATGGCATCCGCAAGCCCGCGCACCTCGGCGGCATCAAAGCTCACGTTGGTGACGCAGGTAAACATGCCGTCGAGGACAAGCTCGCTTGCGCGCGGACTCGGGGCAGATCCCCCCAGCGCCTCCGCCAGGCCCACGAGGGCACCCGTGAGCTCGTCTTGCTCGCGTGCCGTCAGCGCAGACTTGCCGCACACGCCCGCGCTTGTGCACCCCGTACAACCAGCGGTTTGTTCGCACTGGAAGCAAAACATCTTGCGAGCCTGCTCGGCTGCGGCGGCAAGCGCCTCGGCACGCTCCCCCACGTTGGCATACGTCTCGGCGGTATTGGTCATGGTCGTTCCTCTCCCCTTGCGCGGCGTCCACAGAGCGCCGCGCCATGTTTGTCCATGCGAGAAGAGGGTAGGATGCCTCCATATGCTTGTCGGTTGTATCTACAACATTCTCCTAAAGCCGCAAGCCCAGTCCAGACCACCGCAGATAGGAGGCGCATGCCGGCCCTCAGCACCCTCGACGCCCGCGCGCTTGCGCACACCGCGCTCTTCCAGGGAATCTGTCCCGAGCGTATCGCAAGCCTGCTGCCCTGCATTGCCTCTCGTCTCGAAGCCTACGACAAAGGAGATTGGCTGCTTCACGCCGGGCAAACCACGCGAGAGTTTGGTCTCGTGCTGAGCGGGTCCGTTCTCGTCCAGACAACCGACGTGTGGGGTGACACCTCACTGCTCGCCCATGTGACGCAAGGCAAGGCGTTTGGTGAGGTATATGCCTGTCTGCCCGAGGAGCCCCTCTTTGTTGACGTGGTGGCGGCCGAGCCCACGCAGGTGCTCTTTGCAGACGCCGCCAAGGTGCTGCACCCCTGCGCCAACGCCTGCCCGGGGCATCAATCGCTCTCAAACAACCTGCTCGTTGCCCTCGCCCGCCAAAGCCTCTCGCTTGCGCGTCGCTCCGTGCACACCGCGCCCAAGACCATTCGCGGCAAGGTGCTTGCCTACCTCTCCGACCAGGCGCGCGCTTGTGGCTCGCCCTCGTTTGAGATTGCCCTCAACCGTCAGCAGCTCGCCCACTACCTCGGCGTTGACCGCAGCGCCCTCTCGGCGGAGCTCTCACGCATGCGCACAGACGGCCTCATTGAGTTTGAGCGCGGGCACTTCGCGCTGCTCGACGTGTGACGCGTCCGCCTCAGCGCGAGTCCCAGGCGAGCGGGAGGGCGCAAGAGCCGCCCCGCAGGCGTCAGCGTGCCTGCCTCAACGCGGGCACAGGGCATAGGGCCCACCTCACTGGCGGCGGCGCGCCCCGCGCAAACAACCCGCCGGCGCAGCCCCACAAAGAGCCGCGCCGGCGGGCACATACCCGCATCCATGGGTCAAAGGGCGGCCCACAAGGCGGCCCACATGCTAGAGCTCGATCACCTCAAGATCATCGGGCACAAAGACGTTGCCGGAGAAGTACTGCTTGGCCTCCTCGGTGTAGAGCGCGCGGCGCCGGTCAAGGCTCTTGTCCTCGGTGTGGTACAGCACGAGGTTCTCCACCCTCAGGCGCTCGGCCAGCTCAGCGGCATCCTTGGCCGTTGAGTGGTGCTTCTCATAGGGCGAGAACACGTCTGCCTGGGCATAGAGGCAAAACGCCTCGTGGAGAAGCCAGGTGGCTCCCTCGGCATAGACGCGCTCGCACTCGTTGTAGGGCTCGTCGCCGCAGCACACCAAGCGCCTGCCCTCGCCGAGCTCCATGGCAAAGCCGTACTGCTTGGCCTTGGTGGAGCGAATGTCAAAGAACGTGGTGGGGTGGCCCATGAGCTCGCGGGTCTCGCCGTCCTCGACGCACACCAGGTGCAGGCGCTCGCCGATGAAGGCGGTCTGGGAGGGCTGCAGCAGCGCGGAGGCCATGTTCTGCAGAATCTCAATCACCTCGTCGTGCGCGTAGATGGTGGCCTCGCCCTCGTAGGAGCCCTTCTTCATGTGCTGGCAGATGAGGCGCATCATCCACACGATGCCCAGGATGTGATCGATGTGCTTGTGGGTCACAAAGATCTCGTGGATGTCGTGCCAGTCAATGCCTGCGCGCTCAAGCTGCTGCAACACGGTGTTGCCGCCGCCCGCGTCAACCAGCACATGGCGGCTTGGCACCTCTCGCGTCTCGTCGGTCAGCACAAAGCAGGTGTTGTAGCACTTGGTCACAAGGGCGTTGCCCGTGCCCAGCATCGTCAATTTCATCAGTTCCGTCCCCTCTCTCGGGCGGCCTCACGGCCTACAGCGTGGCGAGCAGCGCCTCGCAACCGGCGCGGGCAACCAAGTCTTCCATGACAAACTGTGCCATGGTCGAACGGCAGATGTTGCCGTGGTAGATGAACAAGATGCGATGCACGCACAACCCCTTTGCGGCTTACCTCATAGTGGTGCAGCTGATGACACAGCGGTTGGCGGGCATCCATACGCTGCCCCACTCCACCGGTGTGCCGTCTGCCAGGCGCACGAGCTGGTCGAGGTCGAGTACCGGCGAGCGCTCGCCACACTCCAGCCAGCGGCCGCGGCGCTTGCCCGCCGCGCGGGCGCTGTACGTCATCTCGGCCGCACCCACCGACTGCCCGCTCGTGCGCTCAACGGCACTAAAGAGCCCCTCGCGCTCAAAGTCCACGGTCTCAAGGCCCGGGCACGGCTCGAGGTTCACGCGGCTCTCGATGAGCATCACCGGCTCGCCGCCCACCGACCGCACGCGCATGAGGTAGAGGTAGGGCGCCCCCTCGGCAATCTCGAGGTTCTCCGCACACACGCGATTGGCCCGCTCGATGCGGCGCTCGGCCACCTTGGTCTCGAAGGGGATGCCCTGCTCGCTCATGGACTCGGCAAACGAGTGGAGCTCGTTGCCTGAGGGACGCGCCATCACCGGCTGGATCACAAACGTGCCACGGCCGCGCTGCTGCACGAGCAGCCCCTCCTCCACAAGCGAGCGGATGCCCTTCTGCACGGTGCCGCGCGAGAGGTGCAGCATCGCCATGAGCTCGTGCTCGGAGGGAATGCGCTCGTCGACGCCCCACTCCTTGGAATAGATCTTCTCGCGGACATAGTCGGCCACCTGCACGTACAACAGGGATGTGTCCTTCTTTTCGAAGTCTGACATGCAGCTCTCCTTGCGCGCGTCCGCCTCGGGGCTTACCTGCGGCAGCTTGGCCAGTTGCCCACAACGGCTCATAGTTTACCGTGCAACCAATGCGCGCGCAAAGAAGCAGATGCAAGAATTCCCGACTAGTCAACCACGGTTTACCTGCGGGAATGAAGCGACGGCGCCACACGTCCCGGCTGGCCCACCTCAAGGAAGCCCGCGCTTTAGCAACGCTGGCTCTGGCGATGGCGCCCGCATGCGACTTTTCCCTGGAGCCCTGCGCGCGAGACAAGCTTGCCTGGGCCTAAGCCACGCGCATCCCCCACGCCATGGAGCTCCCGCGCGCACGACGAGCCCGCTTGATGGCACTCATATGAATGTGTAGCATGGTTATGTACATGATTATGCCAAGGAGGCTCATATGCCCGTTGCCGTACCCATTCGAGACATGCGCGACACCGCCAAGTTCAGCGAGCTGGTCGAGAGCTCCCCCACTCCCGTTATTGTCACCAAAAATGGCTACAGCAAGTTTGTCGTAATGCGCAGCGAAGACTACGACGAGCTCGCCGCCGAGCGCGCAAAGGCCCGCCTCATGAGCCGCATCGCCGTTGCCGAGCGCGAGCGTGCCGCCCATGCCGGTGTTGACGCCTTCGAGTTCCTCAACGCGCTGAAGGAGGAGCATGGGCTATAAGGCTCGGTTTCTCCCATCTGCGAGCGAAGAGGTCGCCGCAATAACCACGTACCTGCAGGACTACAGCACCCAAGCTGCGTCGAACTTCGTCACGGCACTTGAGAAGCAGCTCAAACTTCTGACGTCAGGCGTTGTTGACTTTGGCCTCTCGCACATACAAGAGCTTGCCGAGCTTGGCTATCACGCCTGCCGCGTCAACTCCTATGCCCTGCTCTATTACTACGAAGATGACAGCCTCGTCATAGCCCACGTGTTCCACCAGCGCCAAGACTATGCCCGCCTCGTAGATCCTACCGCCGGCCTTACCCTTATTGAAGGCGGCGGAAACGCGGAGGAATAGGGCGCCGGGCCGCATGAGGCCCTGCAACCCGCCCCCAAGCTCTGGAGTCAGCTACAGCCCGTGGCGGCGGGCGTAGGCGCCGAGGCGCGCGGCGAGGCGCTCGGTTACGTGCTCGAAGACCTCGTGGAAGAAGTCCTCGGTGAACAGGGTGTACTCGGGCACACCCTCGATGTGGTTGTCTTGGTTGTCCCGCACGATGGCCGTAGCCGAGGCAACGGAGGCGCGCACGTCTTGCTCGCACACCGCATACTGCGGGAAGGCCGCCGCCTGCGCGAGCAGGGCATCGGTGACCTCGCAGGTGAGGGTAATGGGCAGCGTGCGGCCAAAGAACAGAAAGTCGTCCTGCTTGCGCACACGCGTCTTCTCGCCCGGCTCCACATGGTACTTCTGGAGCCAGGCGTGCGTTGCCTTGTTATACTCATGATCACACAGCAGGTGAGCCCAGGCGCCCAGCACCACGTCGCTGGCACGATACTCGGGGCTCGCGAGCTCGGCCACCACCTGTGCGTGACGCTCGGCAGAGGCGGGCAGCTCGTAATCTAGCAGCTGCGCGTTGAGGCGCACGGACTCCTCCACCGTGATGGCGGCCGGCGCAAACGGAACGTTGTCTGCCGGGGCGAGCGTGGGCTCCACGTAGGTGTCCCAAAACTCGCGCTCGCGCGGAATGGGAATGTGCGCTGGGTCTGCAAAGTGCGTGAGACGGTACGGCAAGATGCCGGAGGGATGCTCGACCATATAACCGATGTTGATGTCGGGCACATAGTTGCCAAACAGGAAGGCGTTGGCATCGCGAATGCCAAACGAAGCGGGGCTCCCCTCGCGGAAGAGCCTCTGCACGTGCGCGGTATGTACATTCCAACTAGGCATGACCCCATAGTAGCACGGCGGTGCGCAAAAAGCCCCGCCTCCCGGGACGGGAGACGGGGCTTGATGCTTGCGGCCGTGGAGCGACGGCACACGGCCTCCTGCGTGCGGCTTCCCCGCGCTGCGGCCGGCACGCGCCCCGCGGCCGCGCGAACGCGCCTTACCCGCGCACCTCGCCGCCGGTGGAGGCGCAGACCTTCTTCACGATCTTCTCGTGGGTCTTCTCCACCTCCTCGCTCGTGAGGGTGTGGTCGGCAGCGCGATAGGTGAGCTCAAAGGCCATGGACTTCTTGCCCATGCCCACGCGCACCGGATCGCGGTACACATCAAACAGGCGCGCGCTCTCGAGCAGCTTGCCACCGGCGCTCGTGATGCGCTGGAGCAAGGTCTCGCAGGTCACGTCCTCGCCAACCACAATCGCGAGGTCGTGCGTGATGGCCGGCAGCGTGGGCACGTCAACATAGGGCAGCTCTCGCTGGGCCAGGCGCAGCAGGTGCGCCTCGGCAAGCTCAAAGGCCACCACCTCGGCAGAGATGCCAAAGTTAGCAAGCGAGGTGGGGTGTACGTTGCCCACCCAGCCCAGAAGCTCGCCGCCCGCATACACCTCGGCGGCACGCCCCGGCTGGAGCCATCCGTACTGCTCGGGGTCTGCCGGCCTGAAGCGCACCTTGGTGATGCGCAGCGCCGCCAGCAGGCGCTCCACCACGCCCTTGGCGTCAAAGAAGTCGAGCGCGTGATGCTTCTCGTTCCAGCCGTCCTCGCCCCAGGCGCCGGCAAGTACGCCGGCCACATAGCGCGGCTCGTCGGGAAGGGTGCGCTTCTCGTGGCCAAAGAACACGCGACCCTGCTCGTACAGCGCCACGTTGGCAACGCCGTGGTCGAGGTTATAGGCCACCGAGCGCAGAAGCCCCGGAAGGATGGAGCGACGCATGCACGACTGGTCGGCCTGCAGCGGGTTGAGCATGCGCACGGCCACGCCGCGTCCCTCCTCGGAGATGCCCGCGTGCTCAAGGTCGCCGTCCTCGGCAAAGCAGTAGGTCACCGTCTCGGAGAGGCCACAGGCGCGCAGCGTGGAGCCGATGAGCTGGGTGCGCTGCTGGGCCGTCGTGAGGCCACCGGCGTGGTTGCGCGCCGCCGGAAGGGTCGGCGTCACCCGGTCCATGCCCCACAGGCGCAGCACCTCCTCGACAAGATCTGCCTCGCGCGTGAGATCGGGACGGTTGGTGGGGGCAACGACTTCCATGGCCTCGCCGTCCGTGTGCGGCACCACCATGCAGCCCAGGCGCTCGAGCAGGTGCGTCACCTCGGCGTCGGTGATGTCGGCGCCGCAGAGCGCACGCACGCGCTCGCCGCGCAGCGTGATGCGGGTGGCCTCCACGGGCACGGGATAGGCGTCCACGCGGCCACGGCACACGGTGGCGCCGCAGCAGCTCTCAAACAGCGCGGCGGCAATGTCTGCCACCTCCTCGCAACCAGCGGCGTCAACCTGACGCTCAAAGCGAATGGAGGCCTCGCTCATGAGGTTGAGGTTGCGGCTCGTGCGCGAGATGTGGCTCTTGTCGAAGCAGGCGCTCTCGAGCAGCACGTCAACCGTGGTGTCGTCGATCTCGGAGTTGGCGCCGCCCATGACGCCCGCGAGCGCCACCGCGCGCTCTCCGTCGTCGGTGATGACGGCCATGTCGCTCGTAAGGGTGCGCTCCACCTCGTCGAGTGTCGTGAGCCGCTCGCCTTCGTGCGCCGCACGCACCACGATGTGGCGCTTGCCGTCGCGCTCGGAGAGCTTGCCGAGGTCAAAGGCGTGCAGGGGCTGGCCGGTGAGGTACATCACATAGTTGGTGACGTCTACCACGTTGTTGATGGGGCGCGAGCCGGCAGCGATGATGCGGCGGGCGAGCCACTCGGGGCTGGGGCCAATCTTCACGCCGCGCACCACGCGCGCAACGTAGCGGCTGCACAGGCTCGTGTCGGCAATCTCCACGTCCACGAGGTCGGCCGTCTTGGGGCCCGTCTCCTCGGAGATGGCCGGCAGCTCGATGTGCGTGTCCTCGTCGAGCACCGCGCCTACCTCGGTTGCCATGCCCATGTAGGAGAGGCAGTCGGGGCGGTTGGGCGTGATCTCGCAGTCGAGCACCACGTCTGAGCTGCCGCGATACTGGGAGTACGGCATGCCGAGCGGGGCGTCGGCGGGCAGGATGATGATGCCCTCGTGACTGTTGCCCAGCCCCAGCTCGCGCTCGGAGCAGTTCATGCCCCAGCTCTCGATGCCGCGCAGCTTGCTCTTCTTGATCTTGAAGTCGCCGGGGAGCACCGCGCCGATCATGGCAACCACGATCTTGTCGCCCTGCTCGAAGTTCTGGGCGCCGCAGACGATCTGCAGGGGTGCCGCCTTGCCCTCGGCGTCCACGTTGGCCTCGCCCACCGAAACCTGGCACAGCCACATGTGGTCGGAGTCGGGGTGCGGCTCCTTGGAGACAACCTGGCCAATCACCACGTGCTCGAGGTGCTCGCCCACGTTCTCGATGGTCTCCACCTCGGTGCCCGTACGAACCAGCTCGCGGTACAGCACCTGCGGATCTTCCGGCAGGTCTACCATCGAGCCAAGCCACTCATATGAAATGCGCATGTCGTAGCCTTTCTTTGCGCTTCTGGTCTGTTTGATATGCCATCCCGGAGCGGCGGAGTTGGCACAAGGCTGCGTCGCGTCCTCGAAGACAAGCGCTCGCACAAAGGAAGCGCTTCGCTTCTGCGGAATGCTCCTTAGCCTTGCGCCGTCCCCACCGCGGGCACGTCATTGGGGCGGGCCCGGTACGGGAAAGGCAGCGCCTGAAGGGCGCAGGAGGGGCTTTAAACCCCGGGAGCTCCTAGAACTGATTGAGGAAGCGCATGTCTCCCGTCATCAGCATGCGCAGGTCGGGGAGGTTGTAGCGCAGGGCGGCCACGCGCTCGGCGCCGATGCCAAAGGCAAAGCCGGTGTACTTCTCATGGTCGATGCCGCAGTTGTCAAAGACGTTGGGGTCGACCATGCCGGCACCCAAGATCTCGAGCCAGCCGGTGCCCTTGCAAAAGCGGCAGCCCGCTCCGCCGCACACGCCGCAGCTCACGTCAACCTCGCAGCTCGGCTCGGTGAACGGGAAGAAGTGCGGGCGGTAGCGCGTCTCGCGGTCCTTGCCAAACATCTCGCGCACAAAGTAGTCGAGGGTGCCCTTGAGGTCGCCGAAGGTAATGCCCTCGTCAACCACCAGGCCCTCAATCTGGTTGAACTGCGGCAGGTGGCAGGCGTCGGGTGTGTCGGGACGAAACACCGTGCCCGGGCAGATCATGTAGATGGGCGGCTCCTGCGCCTCCATCGTGTGCGCCTGCACGCCGGAGGTCTGGGTGCGCAGCAAGATGTCGCTCTCGCCGTTGGCGTGCGCCTCGGAGTGGGCAAGCGAGCCGGGGTTGTTGTCGTGCAGGTAGAAGCTGTCGCGGCCGCTTCGGCTCGGGTGATCGAGCGGGGCGTTGAGCGCGGTGAAGTTGTAGTAGCTCGTCTCCACGTAGGGGCCGTCCTCGACGGTGTAGCCCATGCCGCAGAAGATCTGCTCGATCTCCTCGATGATCTGGGAGATGAGGTGCTGGGTGCCCACGGCCGGCACGCGGCCGGGAAGGGTCACGTCAACCGAGTCGGCCGCGATGCGCGCCTCGAGCGCCGCGCGCTCCAGCTCGGAGCGACGAGCCTCAAGAGCCGCCTCAACGCGGGCGCGAACCTCGTTGGCAAACTTGCCCACCTGCGGACGCTCCTCCGCAGATAGCTTGCCCATCTGGCGCAAGACGCCCGTAAGAGAGCCCTTCTTGCCCGTCACGGCCACGCGCACGCGGTCGAGTTCGGCGAGGTCTGCCACCCCACCGATGCCCTTGTGCGCCTCGGCCTCGATGGCCTTCAGCTCGTCGATAAGTGCCATTTGGCTGCCCCTTTCATTGCGGGTCTCACCCGCCTCGCGCGCCCGCGACCCATCGCCGGCGCAACAAAAAACCGCCCTTGCCACGAGCACCTTGTGCTCGCACCAAGGGCGGACTTGTCCGCGGTACCACCTTGTTTGGCCGCCGGCTGCGCAGTGTGCATGCGTCCCGGCGTACCCCCTTTGGCCTCGTCTCGTGAGGCAACGGCTTCCCTAGTGAGCCGCCCGCTTGCGCGCCTTCCGGCGAGCCCATGCCAAGGGCCCGGACAACCGTTCAGGTTGCTGCTCGGGAGTGAACGTAGTGCATCCGCCTGGTGGGGGTCTCTCAGCCGCCGAACCCCTTCTCTTGTCCCTAGGCGCAGCGAGGCACTACCCTCTCCGTCATCGCATTGCTCGCCATCATAGCGCAAAGTGGGGGCATGCGTCCGCACAAATGCGCGGTGCCACCGTTAGGGGGAACCGCGCGAAGGCGCATTGCAGCTGATTGTCCGTTATGAGAGCCTCAGCCCGTCGTAGTGGCAGCGCATGAAGTGGCCGGGCTTGATCTCGCGCATCGCGGGGGTCTCGGCGCGGCACTTCTCGGTGCAGTGAGGGCAGCGCGTGTGGAACGGGCAGCCCGAGGGAGGGTTGGTATTGCTGGGCAGGTCGCCCTTAAGCAGCACATGCTTCTTCTTGACCGTGGGGTCGGGGATGGGCACGGCAGACAGCAGCGCCTGCGTGTAGGGGTGCTCGGGGTTGCCGTACAGCTCCTCGTTGGGGGCCATCTCCATGATGGTTCCCAGGTACATCACAGCGATGCGGTCCGAGATCATCTCGACTACCGACAGGTCATGCGAGATGAACAGGTATGTGAGGGCATAGTCCTCCTGCAGCTGGCGCAGAAGGTTCAGCACCTGTGCCTGTATCGACACGTCCAGAGCGGAGACCGGCTCGTCACCGATGATCAGCTTGGGCTGCACGGACAGGGCTCGGGCGATGCCGATGCGCTGACGCTGGCCGCCGGAGAACTCGTGAGGGTAGCGCTCGCCGTGCGACGCAGACAGCCCCACCGTCTCAAGCAGCTCGTGCACCTTCTTGAGTCGCTCGCCGGGGCTCAGCTTGGTATGCACCAACAACGGCTCACCGATGAGGTCCTGCACGCGCATTCGGGGATTGAGCGATCCATAGGGGTCCTGGAACACCATCTGGATGTCCTGGCGAATAGGACGCATCTCCTTCTCGGAGAGCCTGGAGATCTCGCGGCCCTCAAAGAACACCTCGCCCTCGTCGGGCGTGATGAGGTGGTCGACGATGCGGCTCGTCGTGGACTTTCCGCATCCCGACTCACCCACCAAGGCAAACGTCTCGCCCGGCATGATGTCAAACGACACGTTATTAACGGCGTGAACGAACTTGGTGGGCTTTCCAAAGAAGCTCTTGCCCACCGGGAAGCGCTTCGTGATGTTCTTAACAGACAGCAGAGGCTCAGCCATTCGCGAGCGCCTCCTCCCTCTCCTGCTTGGTGAACAGGCAGGCGCACGTGTGGTCATCACCGATATTGCGAAGCTTTGGCTCAGTGGTACGGCACGCCTCGCAGGCGTACTTGCAGCGCGGTGCGAAGCGACAGCCCGCAGGCATCGCCGATAGGTCAGGCACCGACCCCGGAATGGCCGGAAGCCTGTGCACGCGACGGCCCAAGCGCGGCACAGACCCAATGAGGCCTTCGGTGTAGGGGTGCTGCGGGCGCTCGAACAGCTCCTCGACGGGCGCCTCTTCCACGATGTTGCCCGCATACATCACGATGACGCGGCTGCATGTCTCGGCCACCACGCCCAGGTCATGGGTAATCAGCAGGATGCCCGTGCCACGCTCGTCGCGAATCTGCTCCATGAGGGCAAGAATCTGGGCCTGGATGGTCACGTCAAGGGCCGTCGTGGGCTCGTCGGCAATCAGCAGCTTGGGGCCGCATGACATGGCCATGGCGATCATCACACGCTGGCACATGCCGCCGGACAGCTCGTGCGGGTAGCTGCGCAGCGCCACCTCCGGCTCCGGGATGCCCACCTGGCGCAGCACCTCCAGGCAGCGCTCATGCACCTGCTCGGCCGAGAAGTCATTGTGCAGGACGATGGCCTCCTCCAGCTGCTCGCCGATGCGCATCGTGGGGTTCAGGGAGCTCATGGGCTCTTGGAAAATCATCGAGATGTCGTTGCCGCGAACGTCCTGCATCTCGCGCTCAGACAGCTCGAGCACGTTTTTGCCGTCGAGCACAACCGACCCGGAGATTCGGCTCATGTCCTTGTTGAGCAGGCGCATGAGCGACAGCGACGTCACCGACTTGCCGCAGCCGCTTTCGCCCACCAGGCCCACGATCTCGCCGGCACGCACCTGAAAGGACAGGCCGTTGACGGCACAGGTCCACGTCTTCTTGTCTCGCTTGAACTCAGTCTTGAGGTCCTTGACCTCCAAGAGAATCTTTTCCATAGGTACCTCCGCCTAGTTCAGCTTGGGGTCAAGGGTGTCGCGCAGGCCGTCGCCAAACAGGTTGAAGGCAAGCACGGTCAGGAAGATGACCAGCCCGGGGTAGAGCACCAGGTGCGGGGCAACGGCCAGGTAGTTGCGGCCCGACGACAGGATGGCACCCCACTCGGCCTGCGTCACGGAGGCGCCAAAGCCAAGGAACGAGAGGCTGGAGGCCGACAGGATGGCTCCGCCCACGTTCATGGTGAAGTTGACGATGAGGGCGCGCATGGTGCCGGGGAAGATGTGCGTGAACATGATGCGCGCGGGCGGGCACCCGATGGAGCGCGCGACCTCCACATACAGCTCGCTGCGCACCTCGAGCACCGCGCCGCGGATGATGCGGGCAAACGAGGGAACGGTACCCACGGCCACGCCGATCATCACGTTCTGGATGCCCGGCCCGATGATGGCCACGATGGCGATGGCCAGAAGTATGCCGGGAAACGCGAACATGACGTCGCAGCAGCGCATGATGAGCGAGTCGACGTAGCCACCAAAGAAGCCTGCGATAAGGCCAAGGATGACGCCAACGAACGTGCCGATCACCGAGGCCGTGAGCGCCGTGCCGAGCGACAGCTGCGTTCCCGCAAGGATGCGGCTGAACACGTCGCGGCCAAACTCGTCGGTACCCCAGATGTGGGCCGACGACGAACCAGAAAGAATCGCGCCGTAGTCGTAGCTGTTCGGGTCGTACGGCGTGATGCTGGGGCCGATGATGGCGATGACGAGGATGAATACGATGAACAAGAAGCCGCCCACCGCAGTCTTGCGGCGCAGGAACTTCTTGAGAAACGACTTGAATGAGCTTTGCGCCTGCGGCAGCTCCTCGCCCTCGGCGAAGGCACCCGAGGCGGCTTGCGTGGCTTGAGACATGGACGCCCCCTATTCGTAGCGAACGCGCGGGTTGATGAGACCGTACAGGATGTCGGCGAGCAGGTTGATGATCATGTACTCCGCCGAGAAGAACAAGATGAGCGCCTGCACCACCTCATAGTCACGCAGGCCAATCGAGTCGACCAGCAAACGGCCCATGCCCGGAATCGAGAACACCGTCTCAACGACCACAGAGCCCGCGATGAGGGCGCCGATCTGCAGGGCTGCCACGGTCACGATGTCGACGGCAGAGCTCTTGAACGCATGGCGCATGATGACCTTGCCCTCAGGCAGGCCCTTGGCGCGTGCCGTGCGCACGTAGTCCTTGTTGAGGTTCTCGATCATCGAGGAGCGTGTGATTCGGGCAAGGATCGCCATGATGCCGGCACCCATGGCAAGCGAGGGCAGGATGTAGCCGCGCCAGTCGGCCAGGCCGCCGGTGGGCAGAAGTCCGAGGTTGACCGAGAAGATCTGCATGAGTTGCAAGCCCAGCCAGAAGTTAGGCACCGAGATGCCCGCTATGGCGATGAGCATGCCCAAAAGGTCTGCGGGCTTGCCGCGGTTGACGGCAGAGACCACGCCGATGACGATGCCGATCAGCGCCGACCACGTAATCGAGCAGATGGTCAGGTAGATGGTGATCGGGAGGCGGGGCTTGAGCAGCTCGACCACAGAGACGTTGTTGGAATACGAAATTCCAAAGTCGCCCGCGAACAGGCCGCAGATCCACTCCACGTACTGCTGAAGCAACGGCTTGTTGAGACCCAGCTGCTCACGGACAAGCTCAATCTCGCCACTGGTTGCCGTGGCTCCGGCCACCTGACGCGCGGGGTCGCCCGGGATCAGGTGAATGAACATGAAGACGAGCACGGAGATGACGAACAGCAGCGGAATCATGCTCAGCAACCGCTTTACGAAGTACTTTCCCATGAGCTCCTCCTTCGCAGTCCTTGACAAAGCTGCCAGCCCCCTCCCCGAGCGAGAGCTGGCAGCTTTGTGGTGGCATACCTATTGGTCGAGACTAGACGTTCATCGTCTCGTGGATGACGTCGACGCCGACCGGCGTGAGCTTGGCGCCGCTGATGCTGGCCTTGTAGGCCATCAGGTCGTTGTCGCTGGCGAGGAACAGCCACGGGCACGCCTCCCACGCCAGATCCTGGCACCTGCCGTAATGCTCGTTCTGCTCGGCCTCGGTGGACGCGGCGTTGCCGGCCTCGAGCTCGGCGTCAAACTCGGGGCTCTTCCAGAACGCCGTGTTGTAGGCCGTGGGCGGAACCATCGAGCTGGACAGCAGCGAACGCAGGAAGCCATCGGCGTCGGACTGCGACCAGTTGACGTACCACATCTCAAGCGTGGTCTCGTCCTCGGGCATGGCGGCCAGCTCGGCGTTGGTGGCGCCCTCGTTGGGCTGCACCTCCACGGTGATGCCGACCTGGGCGAGCTGCTGCATGACGAAGGTCATGCCCTTGGTCTCCTGCGTGGAGTTGTCGCCGATGCAGGTGAGGGTGAACCCGTCGGGATAGCCGGCCTCCTTAAGCAGGCTCTTGGCCTTCTCGACATCGTACTCATAGGGCGTCTGGGCCTTGTAGCCGGGCACCTTGTGCGGCAGCACCGAGGTGGCGGGGGTGGCAGCGCCGGAGTAGAGCACCTGGCAGTAGGAGTCCTGGTCGATGGCGTGGTTCATGGCCTGGCGCACGCGTACGTCGGAGAGGGCCTCGACGTTGGTGTTGAGCGTGACGTAACGCATCTTGGTGGACTCCACCGACATCATGTTGATGTCGCCAGCGCTCTTGATGGTCTCGAGCTGGTCGGTGGGCGTGGGGTAGATCACGTGGGCCTCGCCGGTCTGGAGCATGGCGATGCGCGAGCCGGCCTCGGGCACCTCGCGGAAGGTGACCTTCTCGATGGAGGGCGCCTCGCCCCAGTAGCTGTCGTTGCGCACCATGGAGGTGTGGTCGCCCTGCGAGAACTCCTCGAGCACGAAGGCGCCCGAGCCGGCGGACTTCTTGGCATAGTCGAAGGAGGCGTCGGCCAGCGCGTTGGGGCTCACAAGGTAGAACTGAGTCACGGAGTTCATGAACGGCGAGTAGGGCTCGGGCAGGTGGAAGGCCACCGTGTACTCGTCGACGGCGGTGCAGGAATCGACGCGCTCCTCCTCGGTGTTCTCGTCGATCGTCTCGATGAACATGCGACGGCGGCGCCAGTTGTTGGCCTTGCTGACCGCGGCCTCGTAGTTCTTCACCACGGCCTCGGCGTTGAGGGGCGCGCCGTCGGTGAAGGTGATGCCCTGGCGCAGGTGGAACGTGTAGGTGCGGGCATCCTCCGAGACCTCCCAAGTCTCGGCCGCGCAAGGTACGAGCTTGTAGTTCTCGTCGTAGGCCACAAGCGAGTCGTAGATGTAGTACACGACGTTGCCCGAGTTGCCATCGGACCAGTCCATCGGGTGCATCTTCTGGATGGGGCCCTCGATAGCGATGACGCACTCCTTGCTGGCGGCCTTGGCCTCCTTGGTGGCCTTGACGACGTAGCCGTCGGAGTCGGCGGTGATGGACGCAGCCTCGCCCGTGGTGGCATTGTTGGTGCCGGCGCCGCCGCCACAGCCCGCGAGGCCGAGTCCGAGGGCTGCCGCTCCGGCGCCCATGATGAACGAGCGGCGGCTGATCTGGTTCTGCTTTGCCATAAGATACTCCCTTTTTTGTTGTGCAGGCCAGGGAGGACCCCTCCCTCATCCATGCCGTCCGTCGAAGCGCAGCGGTGCTGCGTGACGCCGAGCGCATCCGGCGACGTCTGCCGGAGCGTTGGGTTTTTTATGATACCGCTTCGGACACGAATCCACACCCGCTTGCGGCGTCATTGTAGTGTCACTTTAATACTATACGCGAGCAAACCGGCAACCCATCCCCCAAACGAGGCCCGCCCATCGGCAGCCGCACCCAAAAACTGCGCGACCTGCACCGAATTCGCAAAACCCGTATATGTGGGAGGGGGCAAGACGACCGGCCCGGACCGAAGCGAACCTGAAAAGAGGAGCCGCATGTACACCTTTGATCGCGAGCGCTACAACGAGCGGATGGCCTGGTGGCTGCACGACCGCTTTGGCATGTTCATTCACTTTGGACTGTATTCCATCCCAGCGCGCGGGGAGTGGCTGCGCAGCGACGAGGAGATGCCCGAGGACAGGTACCTCCCCTTCTTCGACGAGTTCAACCCCTACGCCTTCGACGCGCGCGCGTGGGCCCGAATGGCGCGCGAGGCGGGCATGAGGTACGTGGTGCTCACCGCCAAGCACCACGACGGCTTCTGCCTGTACGACAGCGCCCTCACCGACTTCAAGGTCACCAACACCCCGTTTGGCCGCGACATCGTGGCAGAGTACGTGGAGGCCTGCCGCGCCGAGGGCCTCAAGGTGGGCCTGTACTTCTCGATCATCGACTGGCACCATCCCGACTTCCCGCAGTTTGGCGACCGTCAGGCACCGCTGCGCAACGACCCGGTGGCCGGCGCCAACGAGGGCCGCGACTGGGGGCGCTACCTCCGCTACATGCACGCGCAGGTTCGAGAGCTCTGCACCAACTACGGCCAGCTCGACCTCTTGTGGTTCGACTTCTCCTACGACGACATGCGCGGGGAGAAGTGGGGCGCCACCGAGCTCATGAGCATGGTGCGCGAGCTGCAGCCCAGCGTGATCGTCAACAACCGCCTTGAGGTGTCGGGCGAGGGCATGGGCTCGCTTGCCGCCTGCAATCCCACCCCCTACCACGGCGACTTCGTGACGCCAGAGCAGATGATCCCGCCGCGTGGCCTGCACGACGCCGAGGGTCGCCCGCTTGCGTGGGAGGCCTGCGTAACCATGAACAACAACTGGGGCTACTGCGCCACCGACCAGAACTGGAAGCCCGCCGACATGCTCATTCGCAAGCTCGTGGAGTGCGTAAGCAAAGGCGGCAACATGATCTTGAACGTTGGCCCCGACGCATGCGGCCGCTTCCCGGAGGCCTCGGTGGAGCGCCTCGCCGCCATCGGCCGCTGGATGAGGCGCAACCACGACAGCATCTGGGGCTGCGGCAGCGTGGAGGGAGGTCCTTTGGGCGAGCTTGACAAACCCGACTTTGGGCGCGTCACGCGCAATGGCGACACCTATTACTTCCATCTGTACGAGAACGCCATCGGGCCTGTGCCCATCCAGGGCGTGCCCAAAGACCGCATCGTCTCCATGCGCCGGCTGTGCGACGGCGCGGAGGTGCCGCTTTCGACCAGCTGGGTGCACAGCGACTACCCCGACGTGGCCTTCGCCAACCTCGGGCCCAACCCAGTCCTGCCAGACTCGACGGACACGGTGCTTGCCGTGCGCGTGCGCTAGGCACATACGCGCCGTCGTGGCTTTGCGCCAAGGCTCCGTATCGTTACAATCGCAGGTTAGATAGGTTAGCCAACCCTCAAGACAGACAGGGAGACCCATGCTATCCGCCAAACTCGCCAGCTATGCAGAGCGGCGCTTCAACGCGCGCCGCGAGATGCTCACCTCCGTGCTCGACGCCGCCCAGGCAGCCATCGACACCTGCCAGGACGATGACGAGGCGGTGCTTCTGCGCTACCTGTACGGCACCCTTCCCATCACCGACTGCCTGGACACGACGCCCGAGGTGATGGCCTCGTTCGTGCGCCACGCGCTGTACCTGCGCCAAAACGTTGCGTGGACGGCCGCGCTGGGCGAGGGGGCCTTCGTGCACTACGTGCTCTGCCCCCGCATCAACAGCGAGCCTCTGCTCGACAGCCGCCCCACCTTCTACAACCTGTTGCGCGAGCGCGTGGAGGGTCTCACCCCCTACGAGGCCGTGCGCGAGGTCAACTACTGGTGCTGCGAGATGGCCACCTACCAGACCACCAACGACCGCACGCTCAACCCCCTGGCCATGCTTGCCTCGGGCTACGGCCGCTGCGGCGAGGAGTCGACGTTTCTGGTCACGGCGCTGCGCAGCGTGGGCATCCCGGCGCGCCAGATCTACACGCCCTGGTGGGCCCACTGCGACGACAACCACGCATGGGTGGAGGCCTTCACCGGCGACGGCTGGCACTACCTGGGCGCCTGCGAGCCGGAGGAGGAGCTCGACCGGGGTTGGTTCACCAACGCCAGCGGACGGGCCCTCTTGGAGGAGACCCGGATGTTCTCCGACTATCGCGACGAGTCGGTGCCCGAGCCCGACTCGGGAAGCATAGGCAGCACGCGGCTGCTCAACGTCACCGACTCGTACGCCATCACCGAGCCGCTGGAGGTCCGCGTCACGGCCGCGGGCGAGCCGGTCGCGGACGCCACCGTCTCCGTCGAGATTCTTAACATGGCATCGTGGAGGTCGGCGGCAACGCTGCTCTCCGACGAGCATGGCACGGTGCGCCTCGACATAGGCAAGGCCACGCTGCGTGTCAGCGCCTCGGCACGGGGACTCGTGGGATTTGCCGACGTTGACACCCGCTTCGAGCACGGCGTCGAGGTGCGTCTCACCGAGCCGAGGGAGGCCCTGCCCGAGCTGGGAGGCTGGCACGACCTTGACGTGGCGGCCCCGGCCGACAACCCCGCGCCCAGCCACGCCCAGACGCCCGAGCAGGACGAGCGGGCGCGAGCGCGCAAGGCCACCTGCGACGGGCTGCGCCGCGCACGCGTGGAGGCATTCGCCGCCCATGCCGCCGAGCTCTCCAAGCGCTGGCCGGGCTCGGAGCACGCCTTTGCGTGCGCCTTTGCCAACGCCGACCAGATAGCAGGCTTCCTCTCCGTGGACGCCGAGCCGGACCGCCTGGAGCTTTTGGGCACCCTTGAGGACAAGGACATGTGCGACACGAGCGCCGACATGCTGGAAAGCCACCTCGCGGGTGCCCGCAGCGTGCGCGAGGCGGCCGAGGCGCGCCTCATGGCCCAGGGCATGGGAGCCGACGAGGCCCACGCGGCCTACGTGTCCTACGTCCTGTGCCCGCGCACCAGCTACGAGGACATGAGCGCCTGGCGTCCCTTCATCGCCGAGTTCTTCGACGGCGAGCAGCGGGAGCGCTTCGCAGGCAACCCGCGCAGCCTCTGGGCCTGGCTCACCGAGCACCTCCGCTTCGACGCCAATGAGGGCATCTTGCGCCCCATCGGCACGCCGGAGGGAGCGCTTTCGTCCGGCATCGGAGCCGCGCGCACGCGCTCTCACGTCTTCGTGGCCATATGCCGCACGTTGGGCATTGCCGCCCGCATCAACCCCGAGACCCAGCACCCCGAGTTCATGGAGCGAGGCCGCTTCGTGCCGGCCGCAGACCCTGTGGCGCCCGCCACGCGCCGCCTCACGCTCACCTGCCCTGACCCAGCCAACTCCCCCGCCTACTTCACCACCTGGTCAATCGGGAGGCTGGAGGAGTTCCGCGCGCCCAACAACCGCCAAGTGGTGGACTTCAACACGCTCGACCTGGAGGGCAGCACGTTTGAGGACGGCGCGCTCACGCTTGAGCTGCCCCGCGACGGCGTGTATCGCATCATCACCACGAGTCGCCTTCCCAGCGGCAACCAGCAGGCAAGCGAGCTTTTGTTCCGCATGGACTCCGAGGCCGCAGGCGAGCTCGAGACGGACGGCGAGGGCCTGGTGCTTGAGCTGCGCCAGCGCACGCCCGACCTTGCCGACATGCTCAACGAGATCGAGCTGCCCACATTCTCGCTGCGCGACGAGGCCGGCGCGACGGTTGCGCCCGCGCTCGGGGAAGCCGGAGGAGTCTTGGCATTCGTGCAGGAGGGCATGGAGCCCACCGAGCACCTGCTCAACGAGCTGCGCGAGCGGGCCGACGACGTCCGGGCGTCAGGCCTTGCCGTGACGCTCGTGGCACGTGACGCCTCAGTGCTGGCCGACCCGACGCTGTCGCGCACCTTGGTCTCGCTGCCTGAGATCTCAGTTGCCTACGACGACTTCTCCCAGCTACCCGAGCGGCTGGCGCGGCGCACCTACGCCAATCCCGAGCTGCTGCCGCTCTCCCTGCTTTTGCGGGCCGGAGGCGAGAACAGCCTCACGAGCCTGTATGCCACCTCGGGGTACAACGTGGGCACGGTTGACTTGCTGCTGCGCCTGTCGAGCCTGGAGCGCTAGCGCCGCACAGGCACCCGCCACGCAAGGGCGCCCCGGACCGCAACGTCACGCGGTCCGGGGCGCCCTTTTTGCACCCGCTTGTAGTTCGTGCCCTTACGGTTTGCCCCCTACTTTTGCGAGGCCAGCAGCCCCACGTAGGCGGCACCATACATGCCGGCATCGTTACCCAGCTGGGCAGCCACAACAGGCGTGTCAGCAGAGCACGACAGCACGTAGTGGCGGAAGCGCTCCACGAGCTCGTCGTGGAACAGCGGCAGGGCCCCGGCCACGCCGCCGCCCAGCACATAGCGGTCAGGGTCGACCACGCCCGAGACGATGGACAGCGCCAGACCCAGGCGGTCGCACATGAGCGACACGGCGGCCTTCGCGGCCTCTTCACCGGCCTGATAGGCGCCAAAGAGCCCCAGCGTGTCGGTGTCGCCGGTAAGCGTCACCGGCTCGATGCCGCGCGCGGCGCACTCCTCGTGATACACCCGCACCATGCCCTTGGCCGACACATACTGCTCCAGGCAGCCGTGGCGCCCGCAGCCACACGCGAGCGGCTCGGCCGGGTTCACGCAGATGTGGCCAATCTCGCCAGCGGCACCGTTGGCGCCGGCTGCCACGTTGCCGCCCACCACCACGCCTCCGCCCACACCGGTACCCAACGTGATGAAGACGCAGCTTTCGAAGCCCCGCGCGCTGCCGCGCCACAGCTCGCCCATGGCGGCGGCATTGGCATCGTTGACGCAGTCTGTGGCCGCGCCAGGGCAATGGGCCTCGAGCGCGCCTTTTAGCCCAGCCAGATCGAGGCTCATGTTGGCGATGACCCTCACGTTGCCGTCCGCGGGGATGGGACAGGGAGCCGCCAGGCCGATTCCGCACACGTCGGTGGGCTTGGCGTCAACCGTAGCCACCAGCCTATCGATGCCATCCGTTACCACAGCGTAGCCAACCTCGTCCACCAAAGGCGGCGTTGGTAGCGACAGGTTGGCGAGCATGTCGCCTTCCTGCGTGAACACGCCCTGCTTTACCGTTGTGCCTCCGATGTCAAGGCCAACATACAGCTTCCTTGCCATGTCACTCCTTCCAAGCCCTGCGGCGAGCGCCGCCCATCCCGACAAGGTTAGCGGAGCCGGCGAGGACCGTGCTCCAAAACGGGGGGCCAACCACACAAGCAACCTGCCCGAAGCGGCCCTCGAGAGCCCTGAGGCCTCGCCCCTGTGAGAGCTTCATGCCACGTACGTCCCATGACAAACTGGGGCGCACGCGACTTTAGGCCGGCGAGCCCGCGCTCAAGCCGCCCACGAAGGTCTCTTGCAGGTTGAGCTCATGGTCGAACACCACAAAGTCGGCGTCGCGCCCCGGCAGGATGGAGCCGCAGCGGTCGTCGACGTGCGCGGAGCGCGCGGCAACCTCGCTCGCCATGCGAATGGCCTGCTCGGCAGAGACCACGCCCCACTCAACCATGTTCTTGACGCCCTGGGCGAGCGTGAGCACCGAGCCGGCAATGCTGCCGCGCGTGCCGTCCTCGTTGCGCAGGTAGCACAGGCCCTCGGTGAGCACAACGGGCAGGCCGCCGCTCATGTAGTCGCCGTCGGGCAGGCCGCCGCAGCCCAGGCAGTCGGTGATGAGCACCACGTGCTGCCAGCCCTTGGCGTCCACGAGCGCCTTGATGGCGGCGGGGGCCACATGGCGGCCGTCGCAGATGATCTCTGCGTAGGTCTCGGGCGTGGCCATGGCGCATCCCACGATACCCGGGTCACGATGGTGCAGGCCACGCATGCCGTTGTAGGTGTGCACAAAGCAGGTGGCGCCGGCGTTCACCGCGGCGAGGGCCTCGTCATAGGTGGCGTCGGAGTGGCCAATGGCTGTCACCACGCCCTCGAGCGCGAGGCTCGCGATGTAGTCCAGCGCGCCCGGCTTCTCGGCGGCAAGTGCGCTCTTGACGATGCGCCCGCCCGCGGCCTCCTGCCACTGGTCATACGCCTCAACGCTCGCGTCGATCATGTACTCGGGGTTCTGGGCGCCGGCATGCTTGGTGGTAAAGAACGGGCCCTCGAGGTAGATGCCCTGGATGCGTGCGCCCACAAACTCTGGGCCGCGCTCCTCGTCCGCCTCGGCGATGGCGCGGCACGACTCGGCGAGGTCTGCGCGCTCCTGCGTGAAGGTGGTGGGCAGCCAGCTCGTGGTGCCGCGACGCGCAAGCTCGGCGCTCGAGATGTTGATGCCCTCGGCGCTGTTCTCGGTGGTGGCGTGCCCAAAGAAGCCATGGATGTGCGTGTCCACGAGTCCGGGGGCAATCCATGTGCCCGTGTAGTCACGCACCTCGACGCCCTCGGGGGCCTCGGCACTCCAGCCGCCAAACAGCCCCTCCTCCACGAGGAGGTAGCCGCCCGACACCACGCCGCCCGGCAAGAAGAACTTGTCTGCCGCAATCGCAAACTTCTCCATGCGAGATGCCTCCCTACTCGCCAAACGGGTGGATGGTGACGCCCTTGACCACGCGGTTCACGGTGCCGGTGGGGCTCGGCGTGTCGGGGGTGTTGCCCACCTTCACGGAGTTGAGCAGGCTTACCACCTGGCCCACCATCACAAACGGCAGGGCGAGGTAGCCCTCGGGCAGCTGCTCGTGGCCGGAGAAGGTGAACGACTCGCGCGCAAACGCCGTCTCGCCGGCCTGCTGCACGGCGATGGTCCTCATCGCGATGCCGTCGCCATCGATCTCGTTCAGGATATCGAGGTCGTACTGGCGGGTGTAGGCATCGTTGTTCACGAAGACAAAGACGAGGGTCTTGTCGTCAACGAAGCTCTTGGGCCCGTGGCGGTAGCCCATGGAGGTGTCGTAGGAGGTGGCGGTGAGGCCGTGGGCAAGCTCGAGGATCTTGAGCTGGGTCTCTTGGGCAAGGCCGCCGAAGGAGCCGGAGCCCAGGTAGGTGACGCGGTTAAAGTCGCAGGCGAGGAAGGCGGCGATGTCGGACTCGCGCGAGACCACCTCGGAGCCCATCTCGGAGGCGACCTTGACCCACGCGGCCTTCTGCTCGTCTGCAGCGGCGTCAAAGATGAGCAGCGACAGCAGCGCCATGCAGGAGTAGCTGCCCGTCATGGCAAAGCCGCGGTCGTTGGCGCGCGGGATGAGCAGGGTGAGTGCGCTGGGGTCGTCGGCAGACTCGACGGCGAGCTTGCCCTCGGGCGCGCAGGTGATGTTGAGGAACTTGATGTTGTGGCACACCTTGCGCGCAACCTCAACGGCAGCCAGGCTCTCGGGGCTGTTGCCCGAGCGGGCAAAGGAGACGAGCAGCGTCGGATCCTCGGGGCGCAGGAAGTCGAGTGGGGCGCTCACGATGTCGGTGGTGGCGATGGGCTTGAAGTCGTACAGGTTGGTGTCGCCGGAGCGGCGCAGGTACGGGGCCACGGTGTCACCCACGTAGTCGGAGGTGCCGGCGCCCGTGAACACCACGGAAAGGCGACCCTCGCCCATGGCACGCGCCTCGGCGAGGAAGGCCTCGATGGCCTCCTTGTTGGTGCGGTAAATCTCGAGCGTGTCCTCCCATAGCTCGGGCTGCTGGGCAATCTCGGCCGTGGTGATGTCGGCACCCAAGGCCTTCAGCTCGTCTACGCTCTTCTCAAACATGCTATCTCCTTCCGACGGCCACGCCAGGGGCATGGCCGCACGCCAGCTCCCCCAAGCGCCATGCGGCGCCGCCAGACACCCTAGTGCCTGTAGTGGGAGATCTTGTACTTGAACTGGTCGGCTCGAGCCACGCTCAGCGTGAACTCGATGACCTCGTTGCCTTCGTTGCTGGTGACCCTTGCCAGGTCGAGTACGGGAGCGCCCTCACCGATGCCGAGGAGCTTGGCGTCCTCGGCGCTCGCGACGCTTGCGAAGAACTCTTCCTCCGCTACGCGAATCTTCTCGTGGTAGGTCTGCTCAAACACGTCATACAAAGACGCGCGCTCAAGGTCCTCGCGTTTGAGGGACATGAAGTTGCGCACGGGCAAAAACGTGCGCTCGAGCATCATGGGAACGTCGTCTGCAAGGCGCAGGCGCTTGATGCGGTACAGCCTGTCGCCGATGTGGACGCCCATGCGCATGGCGTAGTACTTGGTGGCCTCGATGGTGCCAAACTCGAGGATGGTCGTCTTGGGCTCGCGCCCAAGACGACGCATCTGGTCAGAAAAACTGTACGTCTGCGAGAGGTTGGTGGCCTTGAGGCCGTTGCCGGCAACAAAGGTGCCCTTGCCGTGACGGCGATAGACCAGCCCCTGGTTCTCGAGCTCCTGCAACGCCAGGCGCACCGTGGTGCGCGAAAGCCCGTAGCGCACGGTCAGCTCGCGCTCGGAGGGCAGCATGTCGTTGGGCTTGAGCTCGCCCAAGATCTTGTCGCGCAGAATGTCGACAAGCTGGTCATACAGGGGCTGCTTTCTCGCGACGGTAGCCATTTCTTACGCAAACAGCTTCTCGACGTCCTCGGGCGGAACGCTCGGGACGCGGCGCAGCTCGAGCTCGACGCCCTTATCACGCAGGGCCTTGAGCGCGGCCACATCGTCATCGTCGACGGCGACGGTTGCGGAGACCTGGTGCTTGCCATCCTTCATGTGCATGATGCCCACGTTGAGGCGCTCGATCTTCACGCCGCCCTCAACGAGTGCGAGCGCATCGGCCGGGGTCTCGACGAGCAGCAGGGCTTTGTCGCCCTCCTCGAAGGAGGCCTTCTCCTCGATGGCCTGCTTGACGGAGAAGTACACGACCTTCACGTCGGCAGGGGCAGCCATGCCCATGAGCCCCTGGCGCATACGGTTGGTGGCCGCGTCGTCGTTCACCACGATGATGCAGTTGGCATCAAGGTAGCTCACCCACTGGGTGGCGACCTGGCCGTGGATGAGACGGTTGTCTACGCGGGCAAGCAGGATGTTCGGCTCACTCATTGCTCGTACCTTTCTCTCGGCGCTCATGCGCGAACTGACGGGACGGCCCACCTTAAGGCAAGGGACTGACCCTTATTCGTCCTCGTCATCCATCATAGGCTCGAGCTTCTTATGCACAATACCCGCAGGGCCAACAGAGAGCGCCGTCGAAATAATCTCATCAACCGTCATGCCCTCGTTCATGCCGCGCATGATAAGCGTCTCGAGCAGCATCGGCAGGTTGGTGCCAGCCACGACCTCGACGTTTTCCATGCCAGCAGAGATCAACATGGACTGGTTGAACGGCGTGCCGCCCAGAAGGTCGCAGAAGCACACCACGCCGTCGGTGTTCGCGCGAAGCTCCGTGATGGCAGCGCGCAGGGTGTCGCCATAGGTGCCCGCGTCGGCCTCCTCAAACGGAACGACGACGAAGTTGGGCTGGTCGCCCGCGACCATGGCGATGGAGCTCGCCAGACCAGGGGCAAACTGGCCGTGACCGGTAAGGATGAAGCCGACCATTGGAATCTCCCTTTTCTCGCCCCGGCCGAACCGGGTGGTCTACTACTGGTAGTAACCATATGATAAGTTGCCTAGCTGGACTGGACGACACAGCACGCCTGAGCGTGCGCCTCCCTGCGCCCCCACCCAACAAGCCTCTTGTGAGGATACGACAACTAAACTGGTATCTTCCTGCTAAACGCCTTGTTTTTCTCGTAACTCGACAAAACGCGAGAAAGCGCAAAGGGGCTTCTCGGTCAAAGGTAGGTTTGTGGCGGCAAACGGTAGACAGCTTTCGATTAGATACCAACTGGTATTAGATTGTGCCCTCGCTTGAGGCCGCACACGCACGTCGCGGTCGCGCGGCAGGCCACCTCGCGCCGCCGCGCACCCGCGACGGCACCACGCACAGGGCCGTCCCTGCGCCCACCTTGCAGCCACAGCGAGCCACCTCGCGCCGCCGCGCGCGCCGCCGGACGCCCCGTGCGTCATGCCCCTCGTGCGCGAGCATGGCGCACGGTGCCGTATGTAAGCTTTTTATGGCCGGCAACATTTGCGAATCTGTTCGCGCCGGCATGCAACCTATAGTCCATATATCAAGTTGGGCTCCAACCTCCGCCTGCCCCACTCGCACGAGCGGGCATGTCACAGCGGCACAGGCGCCCCGTCCCCGTCCGGATGGCCGCAAGCTCTCCGGCAGCCGCCCTCTAAGAGCAAGGCGCATGGCCATGCGGACACCCAAGTACCAACTCATCGAACAAGAGCTTCGCGAAGAGATCTTGAGCGGCCGCTTTGAGTCGGGCGACCTCTTCTACAGCGAAGCCGAGCTCATCCGCCGCTTTGACGTAAGCTCCATCACCATCGTGCGCGCCATCCGCGACTTGGTCTCGCTCGGCTACCTCGTGCGCCGCCAGGGCAAGGGGACCTTCGTCTCGCGCGCCCGCAAGCGCCAGCTTGTGGAGTTTAGCGACATCGAGGTCTTTAGCGACAGCGACGTGGAGGAGCAGATTGAGGTGGTTCGCTGCGTGCCCGGGGACGACCCCGAGGTTCGTGCCCGCCTCAAGCTCGCCGAGGGCGAGGGCTACCACGAGATCGTGCGCATTCGGGCCGTCAACGGCACGCCCTTCATCGTGCAGTACTCCCACATTCCCTCATCGCTCATCAAGCCGGAGGCGGAGCCTAGCTACTACGCCTCCATCTACGAGCGCCTGCGCCAAGACCACGGCCTCCACCTGTTTGACGAGCCCTCCGTTGAGGTGGACGACATCGTGTTTCCGGCGCCCGCGCACGTGATGCGCGCGCTGTGCCTCGTCGGCGACGTGCCCTGCATGCGCCAGCACAAGGTCACGACCCTGCGCACGGGCCAGGTCGTGGAGGACATCGTGAGCTACAAGCGCTGGGACTTCTGCAAGTTTGAGATCTCCGCCCCCGGAGCCAAGGTGCCGGCAGGCGCATAGGTGCCGGTGCCCCCAAGCGCTCGCCCGCCACAGCACGCGCGCCCGCCTCCGCAGGCAGCGCCATCCGCCGGGCAGCTCGCACGCCACAGCACGCGCTGGCCGGCGAACAGGTGCAAACCATATGCGTTTACCATAAGCCTCAAAGCAAAGCTAGGGCGCATGCGAGCTCACCCAAAAGCAGCCCAACATATCAGTATTCATTTCTCTAACTATTTTATTCATCTACTTAATACCACTGGTACAAAATAAAGCGCATTACCGCAGGTAGACTGTCTAATACCAGCTGTGTTTTGCTGTTTCATTTCATTTTTCGATCTTCTTAAAACTACCTTTCACAGGCAAAAACCTACCGTTTGCGAGAACACACACATCTTTCCTGCACACGGAACGTAGGATGTACCGCAGCCGCTTAATATATGAAGTTGGCCGCGCACCGAGTGCCCGCAACGGTGCTCGTCACACGAGAGCTAGGACGCTGCATATGGCACAGGCCACACACACCTTCGAGATAGCCGAGAGGTTCTTGCTAGACGGCAAGCCCTTCAAGGTGCTCGGTGGCTCCATCCACTACTTCCGCGTTCACCATACAGACTGGGAGCGCTCCCTCTACAACCTCAAGGCAGCCGGCCTCAACACCGTGGAGACCTATGCCGCATGGAACATGCACGAGCCCAAGGAGGGCACCTTCTGCTTCTCCGACGGCCTAGACCTCGCACGCTTCATCGATAAGGCCGCGGAGCTGGGCCTGTGGGCCATCGTGCGCGTGAGCCCCTTCATGTGCGCCGAGTGGGAGTTTGGTGGCATGCCCGCGTGGCTGCTCGCCAAGCACGACATGCGCCCGCGCTCCCGTGACCCCAAGTTCTTGGCAGCCGTTGCCTCCTACTATGACGAGCTGCTCCCCCAGCTGGTGGAGCGCCAGATCACCCACGGCGGCAACATCATCATGATGCAGGTGGAAAACGAGTACGGCTCCTACTGCAACGACAAGGACTACCTGCGCGCCATCCGCGACCTCATGCTCGAGCGCGGCGTGGACGTGCCGCTCGTCACCTCCGACGGCCCCTGGCGCGCCTGCCTGCGAGCCGGCTCGCTCATCGAGGACGGCATCCTGCCCACGGGCAACTTTGGCTCCCGCTCCGCCGAGAACCTCGCTGCCCTCAAGGCCTTCCATGCTGAGCATGGCCGCGCCTGGCCGCTCATGAACATGGAGTTCTGGGATGGCTGGTTCAACCGCTGGGGCGAGCCCGTCATTCGCCGCGACGCCGAGGACTTTGCCCACGACGCCCGCGAGTGCATGGAGGCAGGCGACGGCATCTGCCTCTACATGTTCCACGGCGGCACCAACTTTGGCTTCATGAACGGCTGCTCGGCTCGTCACGACCACGACCTGCACCAGGTCACCTCGTACGATTACGACGCGCCGCTCGACGAGCAGGGCAACCCCACCGCCAAGTGGTACGCGCTGCGCGAGGTCATCCGCGAGCTGTTCCCCGAGGCCTATACCGCGGAGCCCATCACCAAGGGCTCCGTCGAGGCCCCCGCAGCCACGCTCACGGCAAAGACCGGCCTCTTTGAGACGCTACCGTCCATCGCCACCCCCATCTGCGCCCAGCACCCCTCCCCCATGGAGGACTTGGGCCAGTCGTATGGCTACACCCTCTACCGCACCTACAACGAGGGCGACGCCGCCGAGGAGAAATACCGCATCGTCGACGGCCGCGACCGCGCCCAGCTGTTCATGAACGGCGAGCACGTGGCCACGCAGTACCAGGAGGAAATCGGCGCCAACATCATGGCTCACCCCCTGGAAGGTACCGTTAACCGAATCGACGTGCTCCTTGAGAACATGGGGCGCGTAAATTACGGAACCAAACTCCTCGCGGACACGCAGCACAAGGGCATCCGCACCGGCGTGATGGCAGACCTGCACTTCCTCACCAACTGGGAGCAGTACTGCCTGCCGCTCGACAGCACCGCCTCCATCGATTGGGAGGCCGGCTGGTCGGAGGGCACGCCCGCGTTCTTGCGCTACGAGCTCACCATCGCCGCCGGCGGCCTCGGAGACGAGCACACCCCGCGCGACGCCTTCCTCGACATGCGCGGTTTTGGTAAGGGCTGCGTGATCGTCAATGGCACCAACGTCGGACGCTTCTGGGAGATTGGCCCCATCCACACGCTCTACGTGCCGCATGGGCTGCTCCATGAGGGAGCAAACGACGTCATCGTATTCGAAACGGAGGGACGCTACATGAGCGAGCTTCCGTTGAGCGAGGGCCCCGTCATTGACGAGACCCCGGAAAAGGAGGAGTAGAGATGATCGTAGGAACCCGCATCGACTTTCGCCTGATTCACGGCCAGGTGGCCAACCTCTGGGCCAACTCCAAGCAGGTCTCGCGCTTCATGGTCATCGATGACCAGATCGCCACCGATGACATGCAGAAGCAGGTTCTGCGCATGGCGTGCCCCGCTTCCTGCAAGCTCTCCGTGCTTCCCATCGAGAAGGCAGCCGCCAACATCAGCGCCGGCAAGTACGATGCCCAGCGCCTTTTCATCGTCGTGAAGAAGCCGGCCGTGCTGCTCTCGCTCATCGAGCACGGCGTTGACCTCAAGGAGATCAACGTGGGCAACATGTCCTCCACCGAGGAGGTCAAGCGCGTTGGCCTCAACATCGGCATGGACCAGGGCGACATTGACGCCTTCAAGGGCCTCCAGGCCAAGGGCGTGCACCTCTTTGCCCAGATGGTTCCCTCCGACACCCCGTCGGACTTCGCCGTCTAGGCGGCCTCGGGCGCACGCGCCCATCCCCGAAGCATCGCCGAGAACGGGAGACCTCGGCCTGCGATAGCACCACCAAAGCTTTACAGGTTTCTAGCACCAAAGGAAAAGGAGGAAGGAACATGTTTGCCTGGTGGCAGATTCTTTTGCTCACGCTGTACTCCGCGTACCAGATCATGGACGAGCTTGGTCCTTACAGCTCCGCCGGTCAGGCCGTCTTCGCGGGCCTGGTTGCCGGCCTTGTTATGGGTGACCTCACGACGGGTCTCTACATCGGCGGCTCCATGCAGCTGATGGTCCTCGGCGTCGGCACCTTCGGCGGCGCTTCCCGCGTTGACGCCAACTCCGGCACCGTCGTCGCCACGGCCTTCGCCGTGGGCGCCGGCATGGAGCCGGAGCAGGCACTGGCCGCCATTGGCGTGCCCGTTGCCGCCCTGCTCGTCTACACGGACATCCTTGCCCGTTTCGCCAACACCTTCTGGGGTCACCGTTGCGACGCTGACGTCGAGAAGATGAACTGGAGCGCGTTCAACGTCCACTACCTGCTCGGCGCAGTGTCTTGGATGCTCTCTCGTTGCCTGCCGATCTTCCTGGCACTCGTCTTTGGCCAGGGTCTGGTCGAGACCATCACCACCGCGCTTGCCAACGACTGGGCTTGGCTCGCCACTGGTCTGACGGTCGCCGGCGGTGCCCTGCCCGCGGTTGGCTTCGCCATCCTGCTTCGCTACCTGCCGGTTAAGAAGCACGTTGCTTACCTGCTGCTCGGCTTCGGCATCACCGCTCTGCTCGGCACTGCCTTCACCAGCATCGTCTCCATCGCTGGCGACGTTGCCACCCTCGGCGCCGCTCAGCCCATGGTTGACGCTGCCGTCGCTCTCTCCGGCAAGACCTACAACGGCCTGTCCATGCTGACCATCGCCTTCATCGGTCTCGCCCTCTCGCTCATCTACTACAAGAACAACCAGGCCGCGCCTGCCATCGCTGCCGCTAGCGTGGAGGAGGACGACGATGACGAGCTCTAAGCTGCCGAACGGCACCACCGGCTACAAGCTTACTAAGGCCGACTTCCGCCAGATCAACATTCGCAACCTTGCCGCCTTCCAGGCTGGTTGGAACTACGAGCGCATGCAGCACTCCGGTTACCTCTGGATCATGCTGCCCCAGCTCATCAAGATCTATGGCGACCAGTCCCCGGAGCTGAAGGAGATGGCGAAGGCCGAGTGCTCGCCGTTCTTCAACACCTCCAACTTCTTCAACACCATCGTCACCGGCATCGACCTCGCCCTGCAGGAGCAGGACGGCGTCGCCGCCAAGGACGCCGTCAACGGCCTCAAGACCGGCCTCATGGGCCCGCTTGCCTCCATCGGCGACTCCATCTTTGGCTCCCTGCTGCCGACGATTTTCGGCGCCCTCGCGGCCAACATGGCCATCCAGGGCAACCCGCTGGGCATCCTCATCTGGGTCATCGCCAACATCGTGGTCGACTGGTTCCGCTGCAAGCAGACCTACATCGCCTACGAGCAGGGCACCAAGCTCGTCACCACAATGAGCGACAAGCTCAACGCCATCACTGACGCCGCCTGCGTCATGGGCGTGTTCATGGTGGGCGCCCTCGTGGCCACCAACGTGAACATCGTGTTCGCCGTCGCCCCCAACATCGGTGGCGTCACGATCGACGTGCAGAACATCTGCAACATGATCCTCCCGAAGCTCGTGCCTGCCTGCCTCGTGGGCTTTGTGTACTGGCTGCTCGGCAAGAAGGGCATGACCTCGACCAAGGCGATCTTCATCGTCCTGATCCTCGCCATCGCTCTCGGCGCTCTCGGCATCATCGCCAAGGGCTAAGCAAGACCGGTTTTACCGTCTCCCACTAACGTTGGGCCTCGGATGGGTTCGCCCTCCGGGGCCCTTCGTTTTGTCGCAAGCGCTACCCTATTCACATGCTCGCTTGCACCCATTGCCCCAGCTCGAAAGGACCTGTTCATGCCTACCCAGATGTCGCCCATGGCTATTGCCTCGATCATTGTGCTCGTTGCCTACTTCATTGGCAGCGAGTGGTTCCGCAGGCATACGTTCAGCAAGTTCAACCGCACCTTCCAGCAGGGCGACTTTGAGGGGTGCCTGAAGCAGCTCGACAGCGTGCCTTTGCGCATCACCCAGACGCGCTACAACCAGCTCATGATGCGCTTCAACGTGTACCTCGCCATGGACGACAACGACAAGGCGCAAGACATGATTGACCTTGTGTTCAAGCAGAGGCTCAACAAGAACCAGCGCAAGGTGGCGCTCCTGCGCGGCTTTAACTTCTTTGTGGAGCGCGGCCAGAACAAGCGCGCCAAGCAGGTGCTCGACGAGCTTGAGGGGGCAGGCGTGGACGCCGGCTCCATTGCCGACTGCCAGCAAACCTACGACATCCTCTGCGCCAAGCGCTACAACCACATCGCCGACATGGAGGCGCGCCTTGAGTCTGCGCGTCCCGAGGAGCGCCTGCGCCTGTACTTTTTGCTCTCCGAGCAGTACGAGAACAAGGGGAGCCAGGGCAGGGCACGCGAGTACCGCCAGCTTGCCGCCGAGGGCATGGAGCGCATGATCAACCGCGCCGCCACCAACGCCGAGGAGGCGGAGGAGGCACGGCGCGCCGGCGCAGGCCAAGGCTCCGAGAGCGACCAGAAGGCCGCTCAGGACGCCGCCCGCAAGAAGCTCGAGGCCATGAAGCGCCTCGACCGCACCAAGCGCTAGCGCGCTGGCACGCGCCAGCAGGCGCCAGCACCCCCGATGTCCGGCCCGCCGTGCTCGTTGCGCGGCAGACCTGGGCCCCACTCCCCAACCCAAACGCAACCGCTCAGACAAGGAGCGCGCCATGATCACTACCGTTACGCTTAATGCCGCCATCGACAAGATCTATACCATTGCCGACGAGCTCGCCGTGGGCGAGGTGCAGCGCGTGGCAACGGTCATCAACAACGCTGGCGGCAAGGGGCTCAACTGCGCCCGCGCCGTGGCAACCTGCGGCGAAGACGTTGTGGCCACGGGCTTTGTGGGCGGTCACAACGGCGCCTACCTGTGCGAGCGCCTTGAGGCCGACGGCATCGCGCAAGACTTCGTGCACACGGCAGGCGAGACGCGCTGCTGTCTCAACATCATCGAGCCCACCCGTCGCTCCACCGAGTTTCTCGAACCGGGAAGCCCCGTTACCCCCGCAGAGATTGCCGAGGTTGAGGCCAAGGTGTTCGAGCTTGCCGCCAAGAGCTCCGTGGTGACGCTCAACGGTAGCGCCCCCACCGGCTGCGACCCCGAGATTTACCAGCGCCTCGTGGCCGCCATCCGCTCCGCCGGCGCCCACGCCCTGCTCGACACCTCCGGCAAGCTCTTGGTGGGCTCGCTTGCCGCCCGCCCCTCGATGATCAAGCCCAACACCGACGAGATCTGCGCCATCCTCGGCCGCAAGCCCAACTCACTCGACGAGGTCGTGGCAGCCGCGCGCGAGGTGCGCGAGACGCATGGGGTGGAGCGCGTGGTGGTGTCGCTTGGCGGCGACGGCGCCATCATGAGCTGCGCGGAGGGCGAGTTCCGTGGCATCGCGCCCAAGATTGAGGTTGTGAACACGGTGGGATCGGGCGACACGATGGTGGGCGCCTTTGCCGTGGCGCTCACGCGCGGCATGGCCCCCGCAGAGCAGCTGCGCTTTGCCATGGCATGCGCCAGCGCCAACTGCCTCACGCCGAGCACCGGCAACTTTGAGATGGGCGCGGCGCGCGAGCTCATGGAGCAGACGCGCGTCGAGAGGCTGTAGCCCTCTCGCGCAGCCCGCTTTTGCACAGCGCGGCACGTGCGACGGCGCCCGCATACCCGGCTCAGGGATTGCGTTGCCTCTACGAGGCGATCCCTGCGCCCGTATGCGGGCGCTTTTTTGTGCGCGCTACTCCGTAAACGGGAACTTGCCCCGCGCAAGAGCCTCGATGGCCTGGGCACAGGCATCGTCCTCAACGTTGCCGATGTGCCAGTGCGCCGCAGCGGCCGCCTCGGGCGTGGCGTTTCCCATGGCAACGGAGTTCTCCACCACCTCAAACATGGGCAGGTCGTTGCCGGCGTCACCAAAGACAAACACGTCCTCGGGCGCAATGCCAAGGTAGTCGCGCAGGTAGAGCACGGCGGCACCCTTGTTCCAGCCGGCCAGCATAACGTTGGAAAACCCCGGGCGCGCAAGGTCTGTGTGCAGCTCGGGCACCTCGCGATTGAGCGCCTCCACGAGCGCCTTGTGCGCCGCCTCTCCCCCACCGATGTACACATTGGCCTTAACCATGGACGTCTGGGGCACGGGAGCCTCCTCGCACGTCTCCGCATAAGCGGGGAACAGCGGCGCCAGATCATCGCGCGCGCCCGCCACCAGAAGCGGACGCGCCCCCTCAAAGCACAGCATGCCCGCCTGCGGGTACTCGCGAACAACGGCCGCCATGTGCTCGAGCGTCTCGACGGGAAGCGTCTTTTCGCAGATGAGCTCGCCTGCGTGGTAGATCTGCATGCCGTTGGTGGCCACCGCCGTGGCATAGCAGGCGCCCTCCCCCGCAAAGAAGCGCGGCAGCCACGAGTAGCCTCTGCCCGTGGCGAGGCCCGCCACGTGACCCGCCGCCTGGGCAGCCCGGAACGCAGCGCGCGTGCGCTCAGAAACCGCCTCGTGTCCCCAGGGCAAGATGGTGCCGTCGATGTCGGTGAGCATGAGCTTCATGCGGGTCTCTCCCTTGCGGTCTGGGTTATCTGGGAACACTTTAGCCGTTAGGCAGCGGCGCGGGAGCCGAGGCTCAAGGCTCGGCGGGCTCTGGCGCGGACGCGAGGATGAGCCTCGCGCTCGTCTCGGCAAGATGCTCGGCGAGCGCACCTGTGGGGTCTGCCTCGGCAACCACAAGGTCCACGTCGTCGACGCCGGCAAAGCGCACGAGCCCCGGGGCGCCAATCTTCGACGAGTCCATAAGGACGATGCGCTCTGAGGCGGCTTGGAGCATGGCGCACTTTACCTCGGCCATCTGGGCAAAGTTGGTCATAAAGCCACAGCTAGGCACAAAGGAAGTGGGGCACAGGAAGGCTCGCTCAGCGTGAAGCACCTCAAGCGAGCGCAGGGCCAAGGGGCCATAGAGGTAGCGATGCCCCTTGCGAAGCGAGCCGCCCAAGAGCACCGCCTCCACGCCCGGCAGGCTCCGGTCGATGAAATCCGCCACGGTGAAGTCTGCCGTCACGACCGTCACGCCCACGCGCGGCGCCAGGCAGCGCACGAACTCAATGGCCGTGGTGCCTGAGTCCACGATGATGGACTCGCCATCGTGGACCAGGCCCGCCGCTGCCTTCGCGATGGCGCGCTTGGCCTCAACGTTGACGTTGACGCGACGATCTTGGATGGAGACCGTGATGGTCTTGGAGAGCGATACGGCGCCGCCATGCGTGCGGCGCAGCTTGCCTGCGCGCTCGAGCGCATCGAGGTCTGCGCGCACCGTTACCGTGGACACGCCCAAGGTCTTAGCCAGCGACGACACCTGTACCGAAGACGCGCTTTCTAGCAGCGACATGATGGCGGCTCGGCGTTCGTCGGCAAAGGTTGCACAGGTCATGGGGGCTCCTTGGGCTGGTCGATGCTGCGGACGGGCGTGCGGTTTGGCGCGGCGTGGCAGCTTCCACGCCGGGAGGCACAGGCGCGAACCCGATGTGGCACGGTTGCGTGGGCTCGCTGCTGGACGGCTCCCCTCTTGTTGCGTTTAGAGCCTCACACGTGAGCAATAGTGCTCATTCGTAGCGGGACTGCATATTTTATGAAGCGTTTTGCATAGGGTTTAGGCACCGGCGGTTCTCAGTGCCCTCGCGGTGGGAAAAATCGCGACTATTCAGCAAACGCGTGACCTCCTTGCGCTCCAAGACTGCTCCTCATGGCACCCCAAACACCAATTATGGAGCAACTATGGTGCAGACAGTTTCTTTTACTTTATTTTAAAGCAAGGATATAGCTTTCGTTTCTTTCTTTTTAGGCAGTTTAGCCAATTTTGCTGTATGCACGGCAAATCAAATTGCTGAATAGTCTCGATTTTTCCCACAGATCTCTCTCAGGTGCGAAATAAGACGTCCCGAAGGCCCTCCGATTGCTTTCGAGCGACACCTCACCGCCCGCCGGATGCCCCGAGGCTAATCCCCAGGAGTTGCCTACAATCAGCATAACAGCAGTTGAGACGGGGTCTGAGTATCTTGTGCCAGAACTGGGGAGAGACCAAAGGCAAGCGCCGGCCCCAAGCGCACCCACCCTCGTCTCAGCGCATCTCAATGCCGCCAAGCGGCAGAAAGGGGCACGCCCATGCTTGTCACCACCAAGGAAATGATGCTTGAGGCCCAGAAGGGCCACTACGCCATTGGCGCCTTCAACATCGAGAACCTCGAGTTTGTCATGGCCGTTCTCGCTGCTGCCGAGGAGAAGAAGTCTCCGGTCATCATGCAGACCACCCCGGGAACCGTTAAGTATGCCGGCCTTGACTACTTCTATCACATGGTCGCAGCCGCAGCTGAGCGCACGAACATCCCCGTGGCACTGCACCTAGATCACGGCGACGGCTTTGACCGCTGCATGCAGGCCTTCCGCGTGGGCTACACCTCGGTCATGATCGACGGCTCGCACGTTCCGTTTGAGGACAACATTGCCGTCACGGCCCCGGTTGCCAAGGCGGGCCTTGCCATGGGCGTGCCCGTGGAGGCTGAGCTCGGCAAGGTTGGCGGCAAGGAGGACGACGGCCCCGACGCCGGCAAGGACAACCCCTTCACCGACCCGGACGAGGCCGTTGAGTTCGTTGAGCGCACCGGCTGCACCTCGCTTGCCGTTGGCGTGGGCACCGCGCACGGCGTCTACCACGGCACCCCGCACATTGAGCAAGAGATCCTCAAGGAGATCCGTGCCAAGCTCGACATCCCTCTGGTGCTGCACGGCACCTCTGGTGTGCCCGACGAGCAGGTTGCCGAGGCCATCAAGAACGGCGTCTGCAAGGTGAACTATGCCACCGAGCTGCGCCAGGTCTACACCAAGGGCTTCATGGAGTACATGGCCGAGAACCCCGAGTGCTTCGACCCCAAGAAGCCGGCCAAGGTTGGTATGGCCAACATCCAGGCCATCGTCGCCTCCCACATGGAGAACCTCGGCTCTGCCGGCCGCGCATAGCGTCTGCACCCTCTGAAGGAGCCCCGCATTCCCTGCGCCCAGGTCACTTGCTTCGCAAGTCCCCGAGTCCTCGCCCTTGGGAATGCGGGGCTCTTTTTGTGTTGAGGCTACCGTCGCGCGACTGCCTTCGCACGGCAGCCAAAGAGGCCGCCACACAGCGCAAAACAACCGCGAGGCCAGCTCCTCGCTCTAGGATGCCCGCCCTGCCTTCGCCTGCGGAGCTTGGCGCGGGACAGCCGAGGAGGCCCCGCGTCAGATAGGCCAAGCCAGTGGTTTTTACACCTCACGCTGCCAATTTATGTCAGCGCGTACTTCCAGACGTTAAAGACGTTGATGCACATGATGACGACCATGAGGCCAATGAACAGCTTGTCGACCACCATGTCGTCAATACGGCTGTTGACCTTGCGGCCAATCATGCCTCCAGCAATGCCGCACACCACCATGCCCGCAAGCATCGGCACGGCAACGCCGCTGAGGTCTTGGGTGAGCAGCGCTGAGGCGGTGCTCGTTGTCTGGGAAAGCAGGATGATATACAGCGAGCTCTGGGCGGCACGCTTGGTGGTCATGCTAAAGAAGTAGAAGAGCACCACCAGGTTGATGGGGCCACCGCCAATACCCAAAAACGACGAACTCACGCCAAGCACGAGGCCAATAAGCAGGCAGACCACGAGATTGTCGTCGTGACGGGTAGTAACGCGCTCCTTGTTAATGGTGTAGACGAGCGTGCCCAGCGTAATCACAAAGAGCGTGCCAGACTGCACCGCACCAGCAAGGTTGGCGCTTTCCATGAGCGCCGCCACAGCGGAGAAGAGCTGCTTGCCGAGCAAACCGCCCGCGGCCGCACCGATGGCCAGGGGCGTGTCGGTTTTGGGATTAAGCTGCGAGGTTCCCGAGATGCGGGAGCGAAGCACCGAATACAGCGTCATGGAGAGCACGGTGCAGCCGGAGATAAAGTTGATGGTAGCAACGTCGGCCACGCCCACGGCGTCCATGACCGGCTTGATGATGATGCCGCCGCCAATGCCGCAGATAGCACCAACCGCCGAAGCCAAAAGCGCAATGGCAAACACGATCGCGTACACGAAAGCCTCCTCAGGCTGCAGGTACATGATGCAGGAGGGCTTGCCAGAACGCAGCCGCTCGCATGCGGACAGTTTGTTCGCTTTCACCAAACTCTAACAGCTTAATCGCTTAAGTGCAGTGGCAATTGCGCCTCTTGCGCCGCGCTTGCCTTACTGCGTGAGGCCCCGCCTAAGCTTTGCTTGGACGGGGCCTCACGGGGCTTTGCGATGCATCTGCGTGCGAGGGTGTAACGTACGCGGAGGCACGAAGACTCGCGCCAATGCGCACGCATGGGCCTGCGGGCGTACTCACGGCCGCAGGCGCTGGGCAGCCGACCGCCGGGCAGCACAACCGCCAGGCGGGACGGGAGCCGAAGCCGGAAGCCGAACGACGCAAGCACCAGAGCCGGGCGCCCGCGCACGCGCCGTAGCAGGCGCTACAGGCTCTCGATCACCTTTACAACCTCGCCCACGTACTGCTCGCAGAGGGCCGACGTCGCAGCCTCCACCATCACACGCACCATGGGCTCGGTGCCGCTCGCACGCACAAGCGCACGACCGTCGCCCTCAAGCGCCAGCTCAACGCCGGCAACGGCAGCCCGCACGCGCTCGTCGGCCATAACGGCGTCCTTGTCGGCAACCACCACGTTCTTGAGCAGCTGCGGGTAGATGCGCACCGGCTCGGTGAGCTCGCCGAGCTTCTTCTTGGAGCCAATCATGGCCTCCATGATGCGCAGGCTCGTGTTGATGCCGTCGCCCGTGGCGCTGTACTTGGAGAAGATGATGTGGCCGCTCTGCTCGCCGCCCAGCGAGTAGCCATGCTCGGCCATGCAAGCGCTCACGTACTTGTCGCCCACGGCGGTCTTCTCGTACGCCAGCCCCAGCTTGTCGAGCGCCTTGTACAGGCCAAGGTTGCTCATGACGGTGGTCACCACGGTGTCGCTCGCGAGCTGCCCTTGCTTGGCCATGTAGGAGGCGCAGGCATACATGATGAGGTCGCCGTCCACTACCTTGCCGTTCTCGTCCACGGCAATGCAGCGGTCCGCGTCACCGTCGTAGGCAAAGCCGACGTCGAGCCCCTTCTCGTTCACGAGGTTCTGGAGTTGCTCGATGTGGGTGGAGCCGCAGCCGCGATTGATGTTGAAGCCGTTGGGCTCGTTGGAGACAACGTAGGTCTTGGCGCCCAGTGCGTCAAACACACCCTTCGCGATGGGCGTAGAGGCGCCGTTGGCGCAGTCGAGGCCGATGCGCCACCCGTGCAGCGAGAAGCTCGCCGAGGAGATGAGGAAGCCGATGTAGCGGTTGCGCCCCTCAACGTAGTCGATGGTACGGCCAATCTCCTCGCCTGTGGCCAGCGGCACTTCGCTCTCGCCATCGATGTAGGCCTCAACCATCTCGAGCACCTCGGGCTCCATCTTGTAGCCACCCGAGTTGATGAGCTTGATGCCGTTGTCGGTGTAGGGGTTGTGGCTCGCCGTGATCATGATGCCGCAGTCAAAGTCCTCGCTGCGCACCACGTAGCTCACGCTGGGCGTGGTGGTAACGTGCAGCAGATACGCATCGGCGCCGCTGGCAACGAGACCCGCGCCCAGGGCATACTCAAACATGTAGCTCGAGCGACGCGTGTCCTTGCCAATGACCACCTTGGCCTTGCGCCCCTCGCGAAGACCGTAGTACCAACCCACGAAACGGCCGATCTTAAAGGCATGGTCAACGGTCAGGCCCTCGTTTGCGCGGCCACGAAAGCCGTCTGTGCCGAAGTACTTCATGCGAATCCCCTCGTCGTCTCGGTTTGGGCAAGCCGCCCGCACGACGCCTTGCGGCAACGCCCGGGCGGCATCCATTAGGCCTTGAACTCTACTACGCCCCGCTTACCTGTGCCCAAATTGCACGGGATGGCCACTCGGGCTCGCCTACAGCTCGGCGAGGTTGGCGAGGAGCGCCACGTAGAACTCCACGCCGCGCTTGCACACGTCCATGCCAATGCGCTCGTTGGCCGCATGCAGCCCGCCGCGCGCCCGCGCGCCCGCCGCAGCGCTCCCCTACGCGCTTGCCCCAAGCTCGCGCTCCACCTCCACGAGCATGTCGCGCACAAAGATGTGCTGCGGGCAAGCCGTCTCGCACGTGCCGCACTTGACGCACGCGGCAGGGCCAGCCTGGCGCTGCATCATCTGGCGATAGTACATCTGCTCGTGGCCAGCGCCCTGACCGCGCTTGGCGGCGTTATACATCGAGAAGTACCCGGGGATGTCGATGCCCGCGGGACACCCACGCACGCAATAGCGGCAGCTCGTGCAGGGAATGGCCTGCTCGGCCTGCATGATCTTCTTGGCACGCACAAGCGCGGCGCGCACATCGTCGCCCAAAGGCTCAAACGTGCCCATGAAGCGCGTGTTCTCGTCGAGCTGCTCGGGCGTGGACATGCCCGAGAGCACGCAGGCCACGCCCTCAAGCGAGGCGGCGTAGCGAATGGCGAGCTCAGCCGGGGTGGCATCGGGCGCCACGCGCGCAAGCTCGCGAAGCGCCGCCTCGGGGAGGTTTGCCAGCGTGCCGCCCTTGATGGGCTCCATCACCACCACGGGCTTGCCGTGGGCGCGAGCCACCTCGTAGCACTTACCGCTCTGGATGGACGGGCTCGTCCAGTCGAGCCAGTTAATCTGCAGCTGCACAAAGTCAACCTCGGGATGCTCGCTCAGCACCTGCTCGAGCATCTCGGCCGTGTCGTGGAACGAAAACCCGATGGCACGCATGCGGCCGGCGCGCTTTTGCTCGGCCATGAACTCAAAGGTGCCGAGGCGCTGCGCAGTCTTGTACGTGTTGACGTTCACGTTGTGGGCGAGATAAAAGTCAACGTAGTCGGTGCGCAGGCGGCGCAGCTGCTCCTCAAAGGTCTCGGCCTGCTCGGCGGCGTCGGCCCCGCCCAGCATGCTGAGCGGCATCTTGGTGGCCAGCGTAAACGACTCGCGCGGGTGGCGCGCCACGAGCGCCTCGCCCACGGCGCGCTCGCTCATGTGGTCGTGGTACATCCACGCCGTGTCAAAGTAGGTAAAGCCTCGCTCGAGAAACGTGTCGACCATGCGCTCAAACTCAGGCAGGTCAATAGATCCTTGGTTGCCCTCCAGCACCGGCAGACGCATGCAGCCAAAGCCGAGCTTCTTTGCCGACATATCCATAGGAACCCCTCTCCATCTGGCAGTTTGGGCGAGCAAGGGCAGACAGGAGCAAAACGTACCCGCCATGCCGCACCCCATGGGCTCGCCATCCACGGCTGAGGCAAGCGTCCCCGCGCTCGCCTCGTATGCGACTCGTCCAGCTTACCGCAACGCTTGCGCCCCAAGGCGGCTACACTGCAGAAAGCAAGCTTGGCGCACGGGCACGCCCCGGCATCACTCGCCGGTCGCAGGGCCGCCCGCCAAACGCGCGCCCGCTCTTCCCGCACCCGCCTCCGACAGGCGGCACACACCCGCCCCACAGAAAGGACCCACATGCTCGCAGACGACATTCGCGCGCTCGACCAGCTCGAACAGCGCCTCTTTGCCCACCGCTACGCCAGCGTGGCCATCCAGTTTGCTGGCGAGACCCACGACCCGCCCGCTGGCGCCACCGGCAGGGGCGAGGCTCTCGCCGTCCTCGAGCAGGAGGCGCACGAGCTTCTGTGCCAGCCCCAGACCGGGGAGCTGCTCGCCCGCCTCGCCCCCGCCGCAGAAGCCGGCGAGCTTGACGAGACCCACGCCGCCCAGGTGCGCGTCCTTTCCCGCGACCGCGCCGACGAGGTGGACGTGCCGGCCGAGCTTGCCGCCAACTTCACCCGCCTCACCAACGAGGCGCAGAGCGTGTGGGTGAGCGCCAAGCGCATCTGCGACTGGAGCCTCTTTGCCCCCTACCTCGACCGCATCGTGGAGCAGATGCGCACCATCGCCGAGCTGCGCGCGCCCGGCGCCAACGCCTACGACACCTGGCTCGACTACTTTGAGCACGGCACCTCGCGCGCCTTCTACGACAGCTTCTTCGCGCAGGTGAAGGAGTGCGTGGTTCCGCTCGTGGCAGCCATTCGCGAGAAGGGCTGGCAGCCCAGCCGCACCTGCATCGAGGGCCACTTTGCCCACGACGAGCAGATGGCGCTCGCCCAGACGCTCATGACGCTTGAGGGCGTGCGCGCAGACGCCATCGTGCTCTCCGAGACCGAGCACCCCTTCTCCGACGCCGTCACCAGCAGCCACGCCTACATCGCCACGCACGTATACGAGGACGACCTCATGAGCGGCGTGTACTCGCTGCTCCACGAGGGCGGCCACGCCATGTACGAGCAGGGCGTGAACCCCGCCTTTGACTACACGAGCCTCAAGGGTGGCGTCTCGATGGGCATCCATGAGAGCCAGAGCCGCTTCTTTGAGAACTACGTCGGCCGCTCTCGCGCCTTTGCGCCCGTATTGCTCGAGGTGCTGCGCGCGCAGTTCCCCGGCCGCTTTGACGAGGTGAGCGCCGAGGAGCTCTGGCTTGCCGCAAGCCGCGCCGAGCCGAGCCTCATCCGCACCGAGGCAGACGAGCTCACCTACCCCCTCCACATCATCATTCGCTACGAGATTGAGCAGAAGCTCATGGCAGGTGAGCTGAGCGCGGCCGAGGTGCCGGCACTGTGGAACCAGCTCTACCACGACTACCTAGGCATTGAGGTTCCCGACGACGCCCGGGGGTGCCTGCAGGACGTGCACTGGTCGGGCGGCATGCTGGGCTACTTCCCCACGTATGCCCTGGGCGGCGCCTATGGCGCGCAGTATCTGAGCCGCATGCGCGCGGAGGGCATGGACTTTGACGCCGTCTGCACAAGCGGTGAGCTGGCGCCCATCCGCGCCTGGCTGGGCGAGCGCGTGTGGCGCTTCGGTCGCGCCAAGGAGCCTGCCCAGATCGTGGCCGACGCCTGCGGCGATCCCTTTGACGCCAGTCACTACACTCGCTATCTCACGGAGAAGTTTGGCGGCATGTACCAGCTGTAGGAGTGCGGCGAGGCGCGCTGGGTAAGCTGTGCCTCGCCTGCGCGCGTTGCGTGTATGCGCGCAAGTGCGCCCGTGAACGGCGCGTGCCTGCGCTCAGGTGCGCCCTCGCACATTGCAAGCCTGCGTTCAGGTGCGCCCTCGCACATTGCAAGCCCGCGCGCGATTCGCGCCCCGCACCCCCCACCCTCTCGAAAGGACCTTCATGCGAGCACTCATACAACGCGTGAGCTCGGCCGCCGTTACCGTTGACGGAGCCGAGGTGGGCAGCTGCGGCAAGGGGCTGCTCGTCTTGCTTGGCGTAGGCGCCACAGACACCCCCACCGAGGCCGACAAGCTCTGGAACAAGGCCGCGGGCCTGCGCATCTTTGACGACGAGCAAGGCAAGACCAACCTCTCGCTTGCCGATGTGGGCGGCGAGGTGCTGGTTGTGAGCCAGTTCACCCTCTACGCCAACTGCAAGCGCGGGCGCCGGCCCTCGTTTACCGAGGCGGGCGCACCTGAGCTGGGTCGCGAGCTCTACGAGCACGTGTGTGGCCTGGCCGAGCAGACCCTAGGTGCCGAGCACGTGGGGCGTGGGGTCTTTGGCGCCCACATGCAGGTGGAGCTCACCAACGACGGCCCCTTTACCATCTGGCTCGACACCGACGAGCTGTAAGGCGTAGCGTCGCCCGGCGCAGCCGCACTGCACGGCGTTCCCGGCGCAACGTCGGCGCCCGCCCGCGCCGCCGCGCACATGCGCCCACGCCGCCGCGCCCACGCCGCACGCACGCGCACGTGCCCACACGCCCAGCCGCGCCAGCCCAGCTCAACACAAGGGCGCCGCAACCTCAAGAGGCTGCGGCGCCCTTTGCATGGCTATGTGGGAGACGTGCCTGCCAGGCGCGCGCTACTCGGCAGTGCCGTCGCTCTTGTGGTGACGGCGACGACGGCGCGGGGCGCCCTCGGTGCCCGCACCCTGCGAGCCCTCGCCCTGGACGCGCATGTGGCGCGGCTTGCCAGCCTGCTGCGAGCGCTCGCGACCGGCGGCAGCGCCGCCCTCGCGGCCGGGGCGCTGCTCGCCCGCGCGCTCGCCGCGCGGCTCGCGCTTGGCACCCGCCGCGGCGCCGCCCTTGTCGCCCGGACGACGGCGGCGCTTGCGCACCACACCCTCGCCCTGCTGCTCGCGCGCGGCACGGCTGCCCTCTGCCTGCTGGCCCTGGCTCGAGCCGTCTCCGCGCTGCCTGCGCTGGCGCTTGCGCTCCTGCTGCTGGCCCGCGTCAGCGCCGCGACCCTCGCGTGCGGCGCGCTCGGCGGCCGCGCCGCCCCTGCTCTCGTCCGCAGGCGTGCCCGCATCCTCGCCCTCAACATGGTGACGACGGCGCCTCGAGCGCCTGCCCTCGCCCGGAGCGCTTTCCTTGGCGGGAGCGGAGCCGCCGCCCGGAAGGCGCGCCTCCTGCTCCTCGGAGATCTCCACCGTCTTGCGGCGGCGACGGCGCTTGGGCGCGCCCTCGCCCTGCTCGGGCGCATCTTCCACACGCATTGCGGCATCTTGGGCACCCGCCGCCTTGGCCGCGTCCTGCTGCGCCGGGGCGGCTCCCTTGTTGCCGCCCTTGTTGCGACGCCTGCGGCCACCTCCGCGCTCCTCGATGAACAGGTCGTCGGGCTCGTAGGTTTCGGCGGGAATCACGCCCCTCTTGCGGTCGAGATCCTCGAGCGCCGCGCGAATCTCGGGGCTCTGCAGGCGCTCGAGGGTGTCGCGCGCCACGGTGTCGGGGCGGCAGGGACAGCCCAGCTCCTCGCTCTTCTTGTGCGCGGCCTCGCTCGTCTGCATCTCTGCCAGTGGCACGCGCACCTGCTTGCCGCTCTCCAGGCGCAGGCAGAGCTGCTCTTTGGGCGTGTCGTACTCAACGATCTTGGCGGTGCCGAGCGGCGTCTGGATCACGGCGTTCTTCTTGGGCGCGCGCTGTTTGAAGTCTCGGTAGGCCTCAAACTCATAGCGCAGGCAGCACATGAGGCGCCCGCACGCGCCGCTGATCTTGTTTGAGTTGAGCGGCAGATCTTGCTCCTTGGCCATGCGGATGGAGACGGGCTCAAAGCCGCTGCCAAAGCGCGAGCAGCACAGTTCCTGGCCGCAGTGCGCAAAGCCGCCCATGAAGGCAGCCTCCTCACGCACGCCGATCTGGCGCATGTCCACGCGCTCGTGCAGCTGGCGCGACAGATCGCGCACGAGCTGGCGAAAGTCAACACGCTCCTCGGCCGCGAAGTAGCACACGACCTTCTCGCCACCAAAGAGGTACTCCACGCCAACGGGCTTCATGTCGAGCTCGCTGGCAGAGACCAGGCGGCGGAAGGTGGGCAGCGCCGAGTCGCCCTTGGCAGCGAGCTTTGCCGCGCGGTTGAGGTCTTCGTCGTTGGCAACGCGCAGCACGCGCTTGAGCTCCGCGCCATCGGTCTTGCGCTTGAGCTCGGCCTCGTCAACCTCATAGGGGTCATGCGTGGCCAAGCCTATCTCGCAGCCACGTTCGGTGGTGCAGATAACGTGGTCGCCCTCGACGGCACCCGAATCTGCGGGATCAAACCACAGCTCGCGCGTGGCATAGGCAAACTTCACCGGAATGACGGTGGGCATAGCGACTCCTTGCAAGAGCACAGCATGACCTCGAGGGCCAGCTGGGGGGATACGTTGTGGGCGAGGTCGTCTGCTGCGCGGCTGCACGCCGCCAGCGCCGCGAGAACACCCGGGGTTGTTGCGCGCGAGGCGAGGCGCTCCACCACATCTGCCGCGTCTTCGTTCACAATGGGCGCACCTGCACACTCCAGACGCATGAGCACGTCTCTGAGCAGCGAGTCTGCAGCTGCGAGAAGTTCCATCATACCCGAACGCTCGCGTGCCGTTAGCTCGCGCTTGTTACGTTGCTCCACAAGCTTCATAGCTTTTGAGGAGAGGTAGTCCGCACCTTGCTCGGCAGCCTCCTCCTGGCTGGCGCGCACGTCGTCGAGCGGCACCTTTGCGGCGGCCACGAGCTCGCGTGCGGCCACGAGCACGTCCCAGGCGTCATCGCGGGCAAGGCCGTCGAGCGAGCGCACCATGAGCCGGCGCGCCTCGCGCCTGCCCGGTGTGTGAAGGAAGGCGCAGGCGCGCTCGGGCGTACCCGCAACGTCGAGCGCGATGCGCGCCGCCGGGTCTGTCTCGGCAACACCGCAGCTAAGCGCCACGCGCCTTGCCGCGTCGGCCGGGTTTACCACACGAAACGGCACGCACTGGCAGCGCGAGACGATGGTGGAGAGCACCGCGTCTTGCGAGCGCGCCATGAGGATGAAGATCACGCCCTCGGGTGGCTCCTCGATGGTCTTGAGCAGGGCATTTGCGCAGGCGTCGCGCAGGGTCTCCACGCGCTCGAGGATGTAGACCTTGGCCTGGGCGCGCACAGGCGCAAGCGACACGTCGGAGATGAGCGAGCGCACCTGCTCCACCACGTAGCCGGTAGCGCCCTCGGGAGCGATCCAGTGGATGTCGGGGTGGGTGCGCCGCGCCACGCGAATGCACTCGTCGCAGGCGTCGCAGCCACCCGTGGGACACACCGCGCACTGGGCGAGGGCAAGCGCCGCCTCCGCCTGGCCGGAACCGGGGGCGCCAAGGAAGAGATAGGCGTGGGAGAGGCGCTGCTCGCGCACGGCAGCCGCGAGAAACTCGCTCACTCGGGGCTGGCCCACGAGGCGCTTGAGCGCAGCAGGGGCTTCTGATACGGCGTTAGGCATGGATGGCACCACCCTCCGGCGCGGCTGCGGTGGCCGCGGGCGCAGGCGCCCCCTGCTTGCCCGCGCCGGCAGACGCAAGACGCGGCAGCACGGGAGCGAGTGCCGCGTCAATGCGCCCCGCCACCTCATCGCGGCTGCCCGCGGCGCTCACCACGGCAAAGCGCACGGGCTCCGCCTTGGCAAGCGCGAGGTAGTCCGCGCGCACGCGCTCCTGAAACGCAAGCCCCGCAGCCTCTAGGCGGTCTGCACTCGTGGCCGTGGCGCGCGCATAGGCAGCGGCAGGCTCCATGTCGAGCACTACGGTAAGCGCGGGCACCAGCCCGCAGCTCCCGAGCCTGTTGGCACGCTCCACCAACTCGGCCGAAAGGCCGCGGCCCGCCGCCTGGTAGGCGTGGGTGGAGTCGTAGTAGCGGTCGCACACCACCACGGCGCCACGGGCAAGCGCAGGCTCGATGCGCTCGCGCACCAGCTGGGCACGCGAGGCCTCATACAGCAGCAGCTCGCACTCGTCTGCCATCTCGGCATTGGCGCAGTCAAGCAGCAGGGC
>Cebus_capucinus_imitator_PRJNA485217_SSR098__coassemble_1640_pt1 | contig 40920 bp, 26 predicted proteins | sample Cebus_capucinus_imitator_PRJNA485217_SSR098__metabat2_high_PE_006 | metagenome-assembled genome bin Cebus_capucinus_imitator_PRJNA485217_SSR098
CATTATGCACGCTTGCATACAAAGCGTGTCGGGCGAGGGGTGATGGGCACGGGCAGTCAGGGCCGATGGTTGCGTGCGACGGATTGCGGGAGGGTTGGGCGGCGGCGTTGGGGGTATAGTCAGACGGAGTGCCGTGGCAGCAGCCGTGATCGTGGGCGTGCGCGCGGCAGCGAGAACCTACGAAATGCGAGGCCATCATGAGCTATACCCCCAAGCCTTCCGACGTGCTCGAACGCTTCTTGCGCTACGTGCAGGTTGACACCCAGTCCGACCCCCACAACGAGCAGCAGACGCCCTCCACCGCCTGCCAGCACGAGCTGGCGCGCATGCTCGCAGGGGAGCTCCGCGAGCTGGGCTGCGCGGACGCCGCCGCCAACGAGCATGCCTACGTCACGGCGACGCTTCCCGCGAGCAAGGGTGCCGAGAACCTGCCCGCGCTTGGCCTCATCGCCCACATCGACACCTCCTACGACGCCCCCGCCTCGGGCGTGAAGCCGCACATCGTCCACTACGAGGGCGGGGCGCTCGTGGCGGGCGAGGTGGACGGCGTTCGCGTGGAGACCACGCCCGAGAAGCTGCCCGACTTGGCCAAGCTCGTGGGCCAGGACATCGTGTGCTCCGATGGCTCGACCCTGCTCGGCGCAGACGACAAGGCCGGCGTGGCCGAGATCATGGCGCTTGTGGCTCGCCTTTCGCAGGACGCCTCTGCGCCCGAGCCTGCGCTTGCCCACCCCACGCTCAAGATTGCCTTTGTGCCCGACGAGGAGATTGGCCACGGCGCCAGCCTGCTCGACCTCGACGCCTTTGGCGCCGAGTGGGCCTACACCGTTGACGGCGAGGCTTTGGGCGAGTTCAACTACGAGTGCTTCTCGGCGAGCGCCGCGCGCGTTACGGCTCACGGCGTGGCGGTGCACCCCGGCAGCGCCAAGAACGTCATGGTGAACGCCATCACGCTGCTGGGCGAGTTTGACTCCCTGCTTCCGGCGACCGAGCGCCCCGAGCACACCGAGGGCTACGAGGGCTTCTTTCACCCGCTCGAGGTCTCGGGTACCGCGCTCGAGGCAACGCTCTCCTACATCGTGCGCGACTTTGACGCCAAGCGCTTTGCGGCGCGCGAGCAGCTCCTGTGCGACGTTGCCGCCTTCCTCAACGCCCGCTACGGCGACGGCACCATTGAACTGGAGATTACCGAGCAGTATCGCAACATGGCCGAGCACCTGGTCAACCTTGGGTTCCTCCGTGACCACGCCTTTGCCGCCATGGAGGAGTGCGGCATGGAGGTCCGAGCGGTGCCGGTGCGTGGCGGCACGGACGGCGCCCAGCTCACCTTCCGCGGCCTGCCGTGCCCCAACCTGCCCACGGGCGGCTACAACTTCCATGGCGTGCACGAGTTCATCCCGGTGTACGCGCTTGAGGCCATGGTGGACGTGCTCGAGCGCCTCGTTGCCAAGTTTGCGGTGGCGCAGGGCGCGGGCTCTGGCGCGAGCGCCTCGGCCGAGGAGGCGTAGCGCCATGGCCGTTTGCGCAGAGAGGGGTGTGCCCACGCATGAGCGCCTGCCCCAGGCAGACGCGCTCGCCCGTGCGGACGAGCCACGGCCGCAGGTGCGCCAGTACATCGTGGTTGACCGCTCGCTGGGCATGAGCGCGGGCAAGCTTGCCGCCCAGGTGGCCCATGCGAGCGTGGCTCCGCTGCTTGCCGGCACGCAGCGCTACGTTGAGGGCGACCCGGCAACGGGCCCCATTGCCCTGGAGTGGGGAGGCAGCCTCGCGCGAACTGCCGTCGATGCCGGCGTGCTCGCCGAGTGGGTGCGCCAGGGCGAGGCCAAGATTGTGCTGGCGGTTGATGGCGAGCGGGCCCTGGCGGCGCTCGTGAGCCGGGCCGAGGGTCGCGGCCTTATGGAGGGCCTCGACTTCTTCTGCATCCGCGACGCCTGCCACACCGAGCTTATGCCCGACGAGACGGGAAGCCGCTGGACCTGTGTGGGGTTTGCCCCGATGGAGGTTGAGGCCATCTCGCCTGTGACGGGCCAGCTGCCGCTCTATCGCTAGCTGGCGCGCCTTCTGGGCCCAAGGGGGTGCGGCTTCTTGGCCGGCGCTCGCGAAGAAAACTCGCCCAAACCCGCACTATCTGCGGTATACATGCGGAGCCTTTGGGAATACGATACCTATCTAATACTGTTAGGTATCAACGGGGCGCGGCGGCTGGGCTGCCGCGCTCCCACATCGCGAGGGTCGCATGATAGAGATCAAGGGCATTACCAAGTCGTACAAGACGGGAGACTTCGTGCAGCGGGCGCTGGACGGAGTCTCCATTACGTTTAGGGGGAGCGAGTTTGTGGCGGTGCTGGGCCCCTCGGGCTCGGGCAAGACCACCTTCCTTAACATCCTTGGCGGCTTTGACCACGCGGATTCGGGTGACATCGTGGTCAATGGCGTCTCCACCAAAGACTATGCTGACGCAGACTGGGACACCTACCGCAACCATCGCATCGGCTTCATCTTCCAGAGCTACAACCTCATTCCGCACCAGACCATCCTGGCCAACGTGGAGCTTGCGCTTACGCTGGCGGGCGTGGGGCGCGAGGAGCGAACCCGCCGCGCCCGGGCCGCCCTTGAGCGCGTGGGGCTGGGCGAGCATGTGAACAAGCGCCCGGCCCAGCTCTCAGGCGGGCAGATGCAGCGCGTGGCCATTGCCCGCGCCCTCGTGAACGACCCCGAGATCGTGCTGGCCGACGAGCCCACCGGAGCCCTCGATACCGAGACGGGGATCCAGGTGATGAACATCCTGGCCGAGGTGGCGCGCGAGCGGCTCGTGATTATGGTGACGCATAACCCGCAGCTTGCGCAGGACTATGCGTCGCGCATCGTGCGCATCAAAGACGGCCGCATCGTGGACGACTCGCGCCCCTTGACAGAGCAGGAGCTTGCCTGCGAGGCACGCGCAGAGAAGACGGGCGCGCCCAAGCGTCGCTCGTCGATGAGCTTTCTCACGGCGCTCTCGCTTTCGGCCAACAACCTCATGACCAAGAAGGGCCGCACCATCATGACGGCCTTCGCAGGCTCCATTGGCATCATCGGCATTGCGGCCATCTTGGCGCTTTCCAACGGCGTGAATGGCTACATCAAGCAGGTTGAGGAGGACACGCTCTCAAGCTATCCGCTCTCCATCGCCAAGCAGAGCTACGATCTCTCGGGCATGCTGGGCGGCAACGACGAGGAGGATGCGGCAGCTGAAGGCTCGGCCGGCTCGGGCGCGGCGGACGCGCGGGGCGACTCTGGGCAGGAGGGGTCTGGCGCGATCCCCGAGGCAACCATCCTCAAGGACATGTTTGCCAGCGTGAAATCCAACGACATGACGAGCCTCAAGGAGTTCTTGGACGAGGGCGGTGACGGCATGGGGGAGGACGTCAACGCCATCCAATATGGCTACGGCATCGAGCCCATGGTGTTCAAGGCCCAGGGCGCGACGGCGAGCGATGCGGGGGAGGAGGGCTCCGGCGCCCCTGTGCAGCTGAGTCCCAACTCCATGACCACGGCCATGAGCGGCGGCGCCTCGAGCGGCGCCATGGCCGGAACCATGATGACGGGCTCCTCCGCCTTCAACGAGATGATCGACGACCAGGCGCTGCTGAGCGGCCAGTATGACGTGGTGGCGGGTCGCTGGGCGGAGGCGGCCGACGAGGCGGTGCTCGTGCTGAGCCGCTCGGGCAAGGTGAGCGACTATACCCTCTACAGCATGGGTGTGCTCGACATCGACGAGCTCAACAGCCTGGTTGAGAGCACCATGAGCGCAGACGGCTCCGTTGAGGTGCCCGAGACTGACGTGAGCCTTACCTATGACGACGCCCTCAACACGCGCTTTAAGGTGCTGAGCCCCTCGGACTGCTACCGCAAAAACGATCAGACCGGTGGCTGGACAGACATGTCTGATGACGAGGACTTTATGGCGAGCGCCGTGGCCTCGGGCCTCGACCTCAAGATCGTGGGCGTGGTGAAGCCCAACGGCACCTCAAGCGCCACCTCGCTCTCCCAGGGCGTGGCCTATACCCATGGCCTCACGACGGAGCTCATGGAGCGCGCCGCAAGCTCCGAGATCGTAAGGCAGCAGCTGGCCAGCCCCGATGTGGACGTGTTCACAGGCAAAACGTTTGATGAGCTGCAGAGCGAGAGCAAGCAGGGCGTGGACATGTCGAGCCTGTTCTCGGTGGACGAGGCGGGCATCAGGCACGCGTTTAGCTTTGACGCCTCGGCGATGAGCGCCGGGCTCGACCTGGGCGGCTTTGACTTCTCGGGCTTCGACACGGGCAGCGTGAACATCGACCTCACGGGCGCCCTCTCGGGTCTCGACCTTACGAGCGTGCTTGAGGGGGCGCCCACGCCCAACCTCGGCGCCATCCTCGACGGTCTCGTGAGCGACCCTCCGCTCGACGCCGAGCAGACGCAGGAGGTGCTGCGTCTGGGCAACGAGTTCACACGGGGCTTTATTGCGTGGCTGGGCGAGAACGGCGGCGACCTCTCCATGGACGACCCAGCCTTTGCCCAGAAGCTCTATGACCTGTTTGGGCGCTATGTGGAGCTCGACGAGACCCAGGCGCTGCTCAGGCAGGCCGACGCGGTTGCCGGCCAGCCCGTGCGCGAGCGCTTTGAGCAGGTGGTGGGCGGATACGTGCGAGACGAGCTGGCGCCCTACCTCCAGCGCGTGGTGGCAAGCGTTGCCGAGGAGGTGGGCGCAAGCGTGAGCGAGGCCATATCGTCGCAGCTCAAGGGCGCGCTTGAGGCGTCCATGGGCTCCTTTGCCCAGAACCTTGCGTCTGGCCAGCTCGCCGCCAACATGAGCAATGCCTTCTCGGTCGACGCAAGTGCGTTTGCCCGTGCCATCCACTTCAACATGACGGCAGAAGATTTGGGCTCGCTCATGACGAGCTACGCCAACGCGAGCCGCCTCACGTACGACAACAACCTCTCTACCTTGGGGTATGCCAACGAGGAAGACCCCCAGTCCATCAAGATCTACCCGTGCGACTTTGAGGCCAAGGAGCGCGTGCTCTCCCACATCGACTCCTATAACGAGCGGATGCGCACCGAGGGCCGCGACGAGCAGGTTATCTCCTATACCGACTACATGGGCGTCATCATGGGCAGCGTCACCGACATCATCAACATGATCTCGCTCGTGCTCATTGCCTTCGTGAGCATCTCTTTGGTGGTGAGCTCCATCATGATTGGCATCATCACCTACATCAGCGTGCTCGAGCGCAAAAAGGAGATTGGCATCCTGCGCGCCATGGGCGCTTCCAAGCGCAACGTTGCCAACGTGTTCAATGCCGAGACCTTTATCGAGGGCCTGATTGCCGGCGTGTTTGCCATTGCCGTGGTGGTGCTGGTGTCGTTCCCGGTGAACGCCTGGGTGCTTTCGGCGTATAACGTGCCCAACATCATGCGCCTGCCCGTGAGCTCGGCTGTGGTGCTCATTCTCATATCGGTGGGGCTCACGGTGCTTGCGGGTCTCATTCCGAGCGGCAGTGCCAGCCGCCGCGACCCGGTTGAGGCGCTGCGTAGCGAGTAGCGCCGCGCGCTGCGCTCGCGCTTGGGGCTAGCTGAGGGTGAGTTGGTAGGCGAGGCGGGGGTCTCCGTTGGCGAGGTGGATGATGCCGCACCAGGCAAAGCCTGCCTTGGTGACGAGGTGCTGCATGGTGCGGTTATCTTCGTGGGTGTCGATGCGGATGTTGCGCATGCCGCGCTCGCGGGCGTACTGGGTGGCAAAGGCCACGATGGAGCCAAACACGCCGTGGGCGCGGCCGTCGCTGGCAACGCGGTGTATGGTGGCATACGCCTCGCTGTTGGGCCACGCGCCCTCATATATGTGCTGGTAGGTGGGGTCATCTACATCGTAGAGGGTGAAGGCGCAGCACGGGCGCGCGCCCTCGCCCTCGCTCTGGCACTCCTCGGCATCCATGCAACCCACATAGCACACGCCCTGCTCAACGGTGCGTGCAATCTCTTCTGCGGTGGGCTTGGTGGTGCCCCACTGGCTGGGGTTGCCGCTCTGTGCCATGTAGCGCCGTGCGGCGGCGTAGATGTCGTTGAGGGCGGCGAGGTCTGTGGATGTTGCGAGCCTGATAATCATGATCACTCCGTGAGCTGTGGGTAACGGCGAGCAAAGCGGGCATATGGAAGGCAGGGCACATTGTTTGGCTTGGAAGTATATAGCCTGGCGCGGCACGGGGTATCCTAGAGCGGCGGCTGGGCTTGTGTCTGGCCGAGCGAGCTGGGCGCGTAGGCAAGACGTGCAGGCGCGGCACCCGGCCACGAAGCAAAGTGAGGTAGTTGTGGCAAAAAAGCTCACCGTTGAAGAGCAGCAGATGCTCATTAGGCTGTCGAAGGCCTTGGGCAAGATGACCTATGGGCCCATTCGCAGCAACGCGAGCGGTATTTCGAGCGGGCTTGTGCGCCTGCGCAAGGATTCCCTGACAGACAAAGACGTTGACTCGGTGCTCGTGAACTATGGGTGCGCGGGGCCCAAGGCGCGCCGCGCGCTCAAAGACGCGGGCATTTTGGTGCTGGAGCGGGGCGAGGGCAAAGACGCCACCTATATCTTGGCGCTGCCGCAGAAGAAGGCAGATCCCGAGGCGCCCTCCGCAAGCGACATCGCTGCAGACGCCCCTCGCGAGGAGTTTGTTGGCGAGGGCGAGCCTGCTGTGGGGGATGCGCGGGGCGAGCGCCTCGCTCCCGATGCGTCGGCGGAGGCCGAGGTGCCTGCCGAGGCGCCCGAGGCTCCTGCCGTGTCCGAGGGCGAGGCGGCTCCCAGGCGCAAGCCCGGAGACCGTGGCGGCAGGGCTCCCAAGCCGGAGGGCAAGCGGCGCCGTCCCAAGCACATGTCTGCCGCCGCGCGCCTTGAGGATGATGGGGCGGTGGAGGGCACCGCTCAGGCTGGTGCCGAGGACACGCCCGCTGCTGCGCCCCACGCCTCGGCCGCGTCCAGGCTCGCGGAGGAGGGCGCAAAGCCCTCGACCTCGGCGGCTTCTGGCCCCGTGACAGAGGCTCCCAAGCCCTCCACGGCGCCCAAGCCCAGGCGCGCCAAGGCGCAGACGGCGCCAAAGGAGGCCCCGGCTGCTTCCTCTGCCGGGTGTGCGCCCGAGATGCCGGCCGCGCCCGCGGTGCCGCTCGAGGCCGAGTCGCACGCAAAGGCAAACCCGCTGGCGTTTGCCCAGCGGCTGTTTGCGCGCCGAAAGCAGACAGACGCCCTCGATGTGCAGCCGGACGCTGCGACCGCTGTGGCCCCGGCGCGAGAGCCGTCCTCGGACAAGGCCGTGCCCCAGCCCTCGCACGAGGCGTCGGGCGAGGCCAGGCAGGCCGCAAAGCCCAAGGCCGGATCCAAGGCAAAGGCGGCGCAGAAGGCACCTCAGCCGCCGCGCAAGGCCGAGCTTGCCAAGAAGGGCACCTCCGCCGTGGTGGCAGAGCCTGCTGCCAACGAGCCCAAGCGCCTCATCAAGTCTGGCCCCCGCGTGCTTGCAGACGTGTCACGCGAGCCGCGCCACACGCCCGAGGCAACCGAGGTGCGCCGCCAGATCCTCGACCTTGACCCGCGCCTGTGGCTGAACGGCTGGTTGCTGTCGTTCCCCGATGCCTTTGTGCTCTATGGCGACAAGCTGCGCGCGCTGAGCGCCGCACTTGAGAACAAGATGCAGCTGGGCGACGGCCGGCTCACCAGCCGCGAGCTTGCCTACGAGGTCTTTGCCGACGAGAAGTTCCTCGAGAACGACGGCGATGGCCGCAAGCTGCTTGAGCGCATGGGCCTGCGCGACATCGTGAACGTGCGCCCGCAGACCAAGCTGAGCCTCTTGCATCACATTCCGCACCGCCGGGCGCACATGCGCCTCGTGATCTCTGAAAACCTCGACCCGTGGGTGGCCATTCGCGCCCTCATGTACGAGGAGGATCGCCACCTCATCCTGGGCGAGCACGTGGACGGCGTTGTCTTTGGCAGCGGGTATCTCATTGACGACGAGCGCAGGCTCTCCGAGTTTTTGCACTCGCTTGCCTGTGACGACATTGAGGTGCTGTACTGGGGAGACATCGACCGTGCGGGCCTGCAGATCTATGACCGCCTGCGCAGGATTGCCGAGGGCAAGTTTGCGCTCAGGCCCTTTGTGGCGGCCTACGCGGCGATGGTGCGCAAGGCGCAGGCGCGCTTTGCCGACCCGCTCGAAAACGAGCAGACGGCGCAGGAGGGTGTGTCGTTTGATGGGCTCGACGAGTTTGTGGCCGAGCTTCCCGAGGACGTGCGTGACTACGTGCGCGTGGTGATAACGAGCAAGCGCCTCATTCCGCAGGAGATCCTGACGCGCTACGACCTGTAGGGCTGGCGCGGCGCCGTGCGCCTTACTGCGAGATGGTGAGCGTGGCCACGAGCGCCGCGTGGTCTGATCCGGAAACGCGGTGCGCCCTGAGCGCGCTCGCCGTGATGCCGGGACTCACCACCACGTGGTCGATGCCGCAAAACGCAGGCACCAGCTGGTTGGTGGGCCAAGAGAAGGTGAGCCCCTCGCCTGCCTGACGCGCGGCGTCGGTGAGGGTGGAGCCGAGCATGGCGCGGAAGGGCGCGTGGTCGTAGGTGGCGTTGAAGTCGCCCATGAGCACGTAGCGCGTGCTCGCGTCCTCGGCAAGGCGGCTGCGCACCACGCCGATCTCCTCGATGCTCTTGCGCCACAGGTCCCAGTAGCCGGCAACGGGGGCGCAGGTGTGCACGGAGACAAAGCGCAGGTTGTAGCTTGCCGTGCCGTCGCTTACGGTGACGGTTCCTGCGGGCATGGCCGAGGCGCTCGAGCCAATGTCGTCTGAGGCGGTGTTGGCAAGCGGCAGCGCGCTCCACACGCCGTTGCCGTACACGCCATCAGAAGAGGAGCGCTCGGAGTAGGGGAGCAGCTCGTCCAAGCCGAGCGCCTCAAGCTGCGCAACGAAGTCTTTGGTGGTCTCTTGCAGCGTGAGCACCTGCACGCCCTCGGAGCGCACGAGCTCCACGATCTGGGCGGGGTCGGCGGCTCCCTTGTAGACGTTGCAGGTCATGACGCGCAGGGTCGCGGCGCCAGCAGTCTCGCCCGCGGCGGCTGCGCTGCCGGATGCGCCGCCTGCCTGGGCGAACGCGTGCGAGAAGAAGGGGGCTTGCCACGTAAGCTCGAGCGCGAGGCAGGCGCACAGGGCGAGGGTGCAGGCCCGTCGCCGCATGCGCTTGCGCCTGGGGCGCCTGCCGCCGCCTGCAAGCGTGAGCACGAGCGCGGCTGCGGCCGTGAGGGCATACCACGGCGTTGCCGAGACCACGACCGCAAGGCCCGGCAGCGCCGAGAGCCCAAGGGGCAGGAGCCTTGCGCCCACGCCCACAAACGTGATGGCGGCGAGTGCGGTGCTCACAAGGCGCATGGCGGCTCCTCCTTTCAAAATCGATGGCCTTCTACTATGCCATGGCTCTGCCACTCTTCATGTAAACGGCAGCTCGCTGCAAGCCCGCTCCTTGCAGACGGCAGCTCGCCGCAGGCCTGCACCCTGCCGTTCGCCGAAAACTTGCGCTGTCCGTGCGTGCCGAACGCCGCGTCTCCGCACGGCCGCCCCACCGTCTGCCGGATTGCCGCCATCCCTCGGCAAACTCATAAGTCAGCCTCGCTACACTAAGGCTGTTATGTGCGGTTTGCGAATGCCTGCGTGCCGGCTTTGCTTGCGGCAGCATCCGTTCCGCCGAGGACCAAGGCGCACGTGCGCTGGATGCCGCCCGCGGCTGCGGGCGTGCGGACGAGGGGGAATCATGGACGATAAGATCACCGACGTTGTCGCAACCTGGAAGGCCAACGTCACCGAGGCAGACCTCGCCGCCGAGCTCGACGAGCTTATTGCCGCCGACGACGACAAGCTCTTTGACGCGTTCTACCGCAGCCTTGCCTTTGGCACGGCCGGCCTTCGCGGCACGCTGGGCGTGGGCACCAACCGCATGAACGTCTACGTGGTGGCGCAGGCCACGCAGGGCGTCGCCGACTACCTCAACGCCCACTACGAGAACCCCACCTTGGCTCTTGCCCGCGACTCGCGCCTTAAGGGCGAGGACTTCCAGCGCGTGGCCGCCGGCGTGCTTGCCGCCAACGGCATCCACGTCTACGTCTACCCGCGCATCGAGCCGGTCCCCACGCTGTCGTTTGCCGTGCGTCACCTGCACACCTCGGCCGGCATCGTGCTTACCGCCTCCCACAACCCGGCGCCCTACAACGGCTACAAGGTCTACAACGACAACGGCGGCCAGATCACCGACGAGGCCGCGGCCGAGATCTCTGCCAACATCGCCAAGGCAGACCCGTTTGGCGTCAAGGTCATGGACTTTGAGGAGGGCCTCGAGAAGGGCCTCATCGAGTGGACGCCCGAGGAGGTGCTCGACTCCTTCATCGAGAGCATCAAGAAGGTGAGCGTCCCGGGCTTCACGGCCGGCGACGACTACTCCGTCGTCTATACCCCGCTTAACGGCACCGGCATGGAGTGCGTGACGCGCATCCTCAAGGAGATCGGCGTCAACAACGTCACCGTGGTTCCCGAGCAGGCCGAGCCCGACGGCAACTTCCCGACCTGCCAGTACCCCAACCCCGAGTTCCGTGAGGCGCTCGAGCTGGGCCTCAAGCTCGCCGACGAGGTCAAGCCCAACCTGCTTGTCGCCACCGACCCCGACGCCGACCGCATGGGCACGGCCATCCCGCACGACGGCGGCTACGTGCTGCTCTCCGGCAACGAGATGGGCGTCCTTTTGATGGACTGGCTCGCCACCATGGCGCGCGACAACGGCGAGGACGTGGCCGCCAAGGTTGCCGTCTCCACCATCGTCTCCTCGAGCATGCCCGACGCCCTCGCCCGTGACTGGGGCTTTGAGATGCGCCGCGTGCTCACCGGCTTCAAGTACATCGGCGACCAGATCGACCAGCTCAAGGACGCCGGCGAGGAGGGCCGCTTCCTCATGGGCTTCGAGGAGTCCTACGGCTACCTCGTGGGCACCCACGCCCGCGACAAGGACGCCATCGTCGCCACCATGCTGTGCGTCGAGATGGCCAGCTACTACGCCGCAAGGGGCATGGACCTCTACGAGGCCATGGACGCCCTGTACCAGAAGTACGGCTACTACCTCAACGGCACCGTCAACGCCTCGTTCCCGGGCGCCGAGGGCGCGGCCAAGATGGCCGGCATCATGGACGGCCTGCGCAACGAGCCGCTCGCCGAGATCGCCGGCTACAAGGTGGTTGGCGTGACCGACTACAAGACCGGCGCCGAGATGCCGCGCGTGGCGGGCCTTCAGAAGGAGGGCGCGCAGACGCTGCCCTCTGCCAACGTCATCGAGTACCGCCTCGAGGACGACAACAAGGTCATCTTCCGTCCGTCCGGCACCGAGCCCAAGGTCAAGGCCTACCTGTTCTCCAAGGGCGCAACCCGCGCCGAGTCCGATGCCGTTCGCGCCAAGCTCCGGGAGGCCGCCGAGGCCATCCTGTCGTAAGCCGCTTGGTGTCGCGACCAGACGTGCCGTTTGGGGAGGCGCCCGAGAGGGTGCCTCCCTCTTTGTTGCGCGCGGCATGCGCGCGTATGGCGTGCTTGCGTCGCCTCATTTCATTCGCGTAGCATATTTGGACGTTTGAGGCTCCGATTTGGCCGAGAAACGTCCGTATACGCTACGCGAATGAAGCGGCGAGGTGCGGCGGGGCGCGGCGAGGCGCGTCGTGCTTCGGCAACAGAGGGCGGAGGGCAGCTAGGGGGTGGGGAATGAAGTTGACACCTGACGAGTTTGAGGTGCTCTTTGAGGACGAGTGGCTGCTGGCGGTGGACAAGCCGGCGGGCGTGCTGGTGCACGGCGACGGCACGGGCGCGGCCACGCTGACGGACGCGGTGCGCGAGTACCTGCGTGCGACGGGGGAGGCCGAGGCCGCCTCGGCGCTCCAGGCGGTGCAGCGCCTCGACGTGGACACCACGGGCGTGGTGCTCTTCTCCAAGCGCAAGGCCGTCCAGCCCGCCCTCGACGCGCTCGTGGCGGCGCATGAGGGCATAAGCAAGCGCTATCTCGCCGTTGTGCGCGGCAATGTGGCACCTGAGCTGCGGCGCATTGACGTGCCGCTCGCGCGTGACCGCCATGACGCGCGGCGCATGCGCGCGGCGCCAACCCCTGGGGCAAAGCCCGCCGTCACGCTCGTGCGCAAGCTGGCGAGCACAGGCGCGCGTGCCCGGGCCACCTCCCTGCTCGAACTCGAGCTCAAGACGGGGCGCAAGCACCAGATTCGCGTGCACCTGGCACACGCGGGCCATCCCATCGTGGGAGACGCCCTCTATGGCGTCCCGGCCGATCGCCGTCCTGGGGCCACGCTCATGCTCCATGCCTGGCGTGAGGCCTTCACGCATCCGCAAACGGGGGAGCTCGTGGCCATCGAGGCGCCCTATCCGGCGCGTTTTGAGCCATTCTTTGCGCCGGAGACAGCGACGACACGCCGCTGACGCCCCAAGAGACGCCCTTTGCCTGTTACCATAGGGAAACGAAGATTAGACGGGGCTTGCCCCGTCTGGAGTGGCGGAGCATGCCGCCTCGTGCCCGTGCGGTGGGGACCGTGCGGGTTTTTGGGTGGCGCGCATGCGCGTCGCAAAGGGGAGCGCGCAAGCGCATCAGGAGAGGAGCCATTCATGGCGGGAACCATGCGAGGTGTCTACACCAACCTCACGCAGATTCGCAGGACGGTGTTTCGTGAGGTAGCCAACCTTGCCTACACCGACGACAGCTCTGACTTTGGCTGGGTCGACGAGCTGCCCTACAAGATTCTCCCGGGCGACCAGGCAACGTATCGCGAGAGCATCTTCATTGAGCGTGCCATCGTGGGCGAGCGCATCCGCCTTGCCATGGGCCTGCCGCTGCAAGACGTTGACAAGCCGGTCAAGCTCTCCGAGGGCGTGGCCGAGGCTGCCAAGCCCGAGACCTACTATGAGCCGCCGCTGATCAACATCATCAGCTTTGCGTGCAACTCCTGCGAGGACAACGTCTACCGCGTGATGCCCGACGCCTGCCAGGGCTGCCTCGCCCACCCCTGCCGCGAGATCTGCCCCAAGGGCGCCATCTCGTTCAAGAACAAGAAGGCCTTCATCGACCACGAGAAGTGCATCAAGTGTGGCCGCTGCGCCCAGGTGTGCCCCTACCACGCCATTCACCACCACGTACGTCCGTGCGCCGAGGCCTGCGGCATGAACGCCATTGGCTCCGACGAGCAGGGTCGCGCCAAGATCGACTACGAGAAGTGCGTGAGCTGCGGCCAGTGCCTCGTGAACTGTCCGTTTGGCGCCATCGCCGACAAGAGCCAGATCTTCCAGGTCATCAAGGCCATCACCTCCGACGAGGAGGTCATCGCCGAGGTGGCGCCTGCGTTCGTGGGCCAGTTTGGCGGCAAGGGCAACGTCGACAAGCTGCGCCAGGCCTTCAAGGAGCTGGGCTTCTCAGGCATGGAGGAGGTGGCGCTTGGCGCCGACCTCTGCACCGTGCAGGAGGCCGAGGACTTCCTCGAGGAGGTTCCCGCCAAGATCCCGTTCATGGGCACCTCGTGCTGCCCGGCGTGGTCGGTCATGGCCAAGAAGGAGTTCCCCGAGCACGCCAACTGCGTCTCGATGGCCCTCACGCCCATGACGCTCACGGCGCGCCTCATCCGCAAGCAGCACCCCAACGCCAAGATCGTCTTTGTGGGTCCGTGCTCTGCCAAGAAGCTCGAGGCCATGCGCAAGAGCGTCAAGAGCGAGGTCGACTTCGTGCTCACCTTCGAGGAGATGGCGGGCATGATGGAGGCCAAGGGCATCGACTACACCAAGCTCGAGGGCGAGGGCGGCGACTTTGAGGTCGCGAGCGCCGACGGCCGTGGATTTGCCGTTGCCGGTGGCGTGGCGCAGTCTGTGGTCAACGCCATCAAGCAGAAGTACCCCGACCGCGAGGTCAACGTGATGAACGCCGAGGGCCTCGACGAGTGCCGTAAGATGATGAAGATGGCCGTGAAGGGCAAGTACGACGGCTATCTGCTCGAGGGCATGGCCTGCCCGGGCGGCTGCGTGGCCGGTGCCGGCACGCTCCAGGCCGTGAACAAGACGGCTGGCGCGGTGAAGATGTACTCCAAGAAGTCTCATCACAAGTTTGCGCCGGAGAACAGCTACGTTGACCTGATCCCGCAGCTTGAGCGCCCCGAGGACGGCAAGTCTAAGGACGAGTTTGTTGCCGAGATGGACGAGGCGCAGAAGCCCAAGGCGTAAGGCCCAGGCTCCGGCGCACGTTGCGCTGCTGCACGCCCGCTGGCTTTGTGCCGGCGGGCGTTTTGTTTCGCACGCCTCCCGTATTCACGCCTACACGGCAGGCATGCCGCATGGGGCGCAGAGGGCCGCTGGCGCCATCCCGGCCGCTACAGTGTAGTGGCTCCCCACCTAACGTCGCAGCTCAGGATTTGATGGGGGTCTACCTCGCCCTTGCCTGCGATGAGGTCGAGCAGAATGGTGCAGGCCTGCGCGCCCTCCTCGAGGGCAGGCTGCATGATGGTGGATACGCTGGGGCTGGCAACGCTTGTCCACTCGGGGTTGTCAAAGCCCAGAAGGCCCACGCGCTCGGGCATGAGCGGGTAAAACTCGCGCATGGCAACGTAGATGTCGGGGAGGGCCCAGCAGTTGGGGGCAAACACGAGCGTGGGTGTCTCGCCGTCGATGTTGCTACGCAAAAACTCCTGGAGGGCGCAGGTGTCTACCGTGTCGTTCTCGATGTCAAACTGCGTGAACTCGGCCCCCAGTGCCTCGAGGGCGTCCACAAAGCCGCTCGTGCGCTCAATGCGCGAGCTCAGCAGCTGGGGAGGCGCGGCAACGAGCAAGAAGCGCTTGTAACCTCGGGTGGCGCATTCCGTGACGGTGCGGAAGGTTGCCTCGTAGTTGTTGGTCTTAACCCAGTTGCAGTTGAAGTCGTAGAACTTGGAGTCAAAGAACACGAGCTGCTTGCCCGCGTCCTCAATGACCTTGGAGATCTCCTTGAACTGGGCGGTGGGCTGCACGATAAACCCGTCAACGCCCACGGAGAGCAGGCGGTCGATATAGGCACGCTCGTCTGCGCGATTGCGGTTGGAGCTGCTCACGAGCACGCGGAAGCCGGCCTCTGCGGCAACCTGCTCGATGCCCTTGACGATGAGGTTTGAGAAGGCGTGGGTGATATCTCCGATGATGACACCTATGAGCTGCGTGTTCTTGGCGTTCATGCCGCGAGCGAGCGGGGAGGGGGCGTAGCCGGTTGCCTGGATGGCCGCCCTGATGCGCTCTTGGGTGTCGGCGCCCATGCGCTCGGTCTTGCCGTTGAGGTAAAAGGAGACCGTTGTCTTGGAGGTGCCTGCCATGGCGGCGATGTCGCTGATGGTGGTGCGCTTCTTTGTGGTGGCTGCCATGGGGCTCCCAAGGTCGGTCAGTAATCGTATGTACAAGCAGTTTACTACTGCCAAACGCGCTGTAGCAGGGCTTCTGCGCTAAACCAGTTAAGCGGGCAAGGGCGCGGCGGCGGGGGTTGTGCGCGCTATACCGAGCGGGTTAGGCAAGGCTCCCGAGCAGCCTGCGCCGAGTGGGCGCAGAAAAAGGGCCCGCCCGTTCGTCACGGACGAGCCCCGATGTGTCACAGCCCTTTGCAAAGCGCAAAGCCGCATAGGGCGGTGCAGCCTAGCAGTCCAGGATCTCCTTGACCTTGGCGATGAGGGTCTCATCGCAGGCGTTGGCAAAGAAGAGCTCCTGGAAGTGCTCGCCGGCAAGGGCGCCCTTCAGCAGGTCCTGGTCAAGGCCGTCGAGGATCTCGGTGAGCGGCTTGAAGGCAACGGCACGAACGCCGTCGAGGATCTTCTTGTTGCGCTGCTCGGGCTCGACGCGCTCGGCGGGGTAGCCGTTGCCGGAGCCAAAGCCAAAGAGCTTCTCGAAGGTGTACTCGAGGTTGAGCTCGGCGCCCCAGCCCTGCTTGAGGGCAAACGGCATGGAGACGCAGTTGCCATCGTTGACCTGGGCAAAGGTGTAGGCGTCGAGGGGATCCTCAACGTGGCCGCAGAGCACGCCGGGGAAGCTGTTGCAGGCGAGCATGGCGCCCTCGCCCGTGCCGCAGCCGGTGACCACATAGTCAGCGGCGCCGGAGTTCAGCAGGATGGCGGCAAGGATGCCGTTCTGCACGTAGGTGAGGGGAGCGGAGCCCTCCTCGGCATACATGCCGTAGTTGTAGACCGTGTGGCCCATGGGCTCGACAACCTTCTTAAGGGCGGCCTCGATCATGGGGTTCTTGCCGTTCTGGCTGTTCTCGTTGATAAGGGCGATCTTCATGCGAGTTCCTTTCGGGGATGCGAGGGGAAGGGTTACTTCGGCTGCTTGCCGATGTAGGCGAGGATGCCGCCGTCGACGTAGATGACCTGGCCGTTGACGAAGCTCGAGGCCTCGGAGGCGAGGAAGACGGCGGTGCCCATGAGGTCGATGGGGGTGCCCCAACGGTTGGCCGGCGTCTTGGCACGGATGAAGGAGTCAAACGGGTGCATGGAACCGTCGGCCTGCGGCTCGCGCAGGGGAGCGGTCTGCGGCGTGGCGATGTAGCCCGGGCCAATGCCGTTGCACTGGATGTTGTGCTCGCCAAACTCAGAGCAGATGTTGCGGGTGAGCATCTTGAGGCCGCCCTTGGCGGCGGCGTAGGCGGCAACCGTCTCGCGGCCAAGCTCGCTCATCATGGAGCAGATGTTGATGATCTTGCCGCTGCCCTTCTCGATCATGCCGGGCAGCACGGCCTTGCTGCAGATGAACGGGCCGGCGAGGTCGATATCGATGACCTTGCGGTACTCGTCGGCGCTCATCTCGAGCATGGGGGTGCGGGTGATGATGCCGGCGTTGTTGACGAGGATGTCGGGCGTGGTGCCAAAGTCGGCCTTGATGGACTCGACCAGCTTGGCCATGTCCTGCTCGCTGGTGACGTTGGCAACGTAGCCCTTGGCGTCGATGCCGTTGTTGGCGTAGTTCTTCATGGCACCGTCAACCTTGTCCTGGGACAGGTCGTTGAAGGCGATCTTGGCGCCGGCCTTGGCAAACGCCGTGGCAATGGCAAAGCCGATGCCATAGCTGGCGCCGGTGACGAGGGCAACCTTGCCGTCAAGGCGGAAGCTGTCCATGCTGAAGGTGTTGGGATCTGCGTACTGCTCGGCCATACGAACCTCCTCGTGTGGGAGACGCGCCCGCGTCTGGGTGTCGGCTTTCCCGGCACGGGCACATCCGGCTTCTGAACAATGTAAGCATCTGCGTAGTAAACCGGTTTGTCAAGTGTCGAATAAAAACTTTGCCCAACTCACGTTTTATCGCGAGCTAGTGCTAGTTGACCGGTTTGTGTATGGCGTGTGACGCGCAGCCGCACCAAGCGATGTCTGGCGGCTCCTAGCCCTGGATCTCCTCGCGGTCCTCGTCCTCGAAGTACTCGGGGTGGGCGAGGATGACCTCCTGCTTGTCTGAGAGTGCCTTGTGGAGGTGGAGGGTGACGAGGTAGGAGATCTCGTTGGTGTTGTGGGTGGCGATGGCATCGCGGATCTGGTGGTGCTGCTCCATGACCTCGCTCCAACCCACGCCGGTGGTGATCGCAGAGAGCCAGCGGAAGCGCTCAAAGTGAGCGTTGGTGAGTGACAGCCAGTCCCATACCTCGCGACGGTCAGCAATCTCAAAGATGGCCTCGTGCATGAGGTTGTCGGTGACAAAGAAGGCGCGCTCGTTGCGCTCGGAGACGGCCTTGGTTTGCTGGGAGATGACGTCGTCGATGCGTGCGAGGTCATCCTCGCTGGCGCGGGCGCAGCACTCCACGGCAACCTGCTTCTCGAGTTGCTCACGCGAGAAGCGGGCGCATTCCTCTGCATGCATATCGATCTTGGACACATAGGTGCCGCTCTGGGGCACCGTGCGCACAAGCCCCTCCTGCTGAAGGCGCACGATGGCCTCGCGAACAGGCGTTCGGCCAAGGTCGAGCTTGGCGCAGAGCTCCTTGGGAACAAGTCGCTCGCCGGGCTTGAGCTTTGTGAAGATGATCGCCTGGCGCAGGGTCTGATACGCCTGGTCTTGCAGGGTCTGTGATTCGGTGGCCGCCATGGTGTCTGCCCTTTCGGATTTGCGCGAAGGTGCCCGCCTGAGCGCACACATTATAGGTGCCCGAGGCTCGGCGTTGGGGCCCCTAGGCCGACTCTTCTCAATTATGCCGAGATGAGGGCTCAGCCTGGCCTTGAGGCAGCGTTCATGGTGGCCTACCTACCGCTCACGGAATCATAGATGCGAAAACTGCGTGTCAGCAAAAAAGGAGATTGTCGAATAGCTAATATATCAGTTGCACGAGAGCACCTCTCGGTCTGGCGTCGCCCCCAAGGGCGCGCCTGCGCTCTATTCGTCGCCACAAGCAAAAGGAGACCTATGGCAACTCTCAAGAACTGGCAGGCCAGCGCCGCCGAGCTCGAGGCCCGCGGCGTTTGCCTGCCCACGTACGACGTGAAGGCGCTCAAGGAGGCCGGCATGGAGCAGCCGGTGTGGATTCACTTTGGCGCAGGCAACCTCTACCGCGCCTTCCACGCCCAGATTGCCCAAGACCTTGCGGACAAGGGCCTGCTCACGCGCGGCGTCGTGGTGGCCGAGACGTTCCGCCCCTTTACGCTCGACGAGGTGTATGCCCCCTACAACTACGACATGCTGCAGGTGATAATGAATGCCGACGGCACGCTGAGCGAGCGCGTGCTTGCCTGCACAGCGGGCGGCGTGTTTGCCAACGCCGAGCGCCCCGATGATCTCGCCCGCGCCAAGCGCTACTTTGAGAGCCCGGAGCTGCAGATGGCCACCTTCACCATTACCGAGAAGGGCTACGGCCTGCGCGACGCCTCGGGCAGCCTCCTGCCCTACGTTGCCGCCGAGCTTGCGGCCGGCCCTGCGGCTGCCGCAAGCTCCATGGGCATCGTGTGCGCCCTGTTGCTGGCGCGCTTCAACGCCGGTGCCGCACCCATCGCCATGGTCTCCACCGACAACTTCTCCCAGAACGGCGCCCGATTCCGCGAGGCCATCCTCACCATCGCCAACGGTTGGCTCGAGCATGGCCACGTGGGCAAGGACTTCGTTGCCTACGTCTCAGACGAGGAGCGCGTCTCCTTCCCGTGGTCGATGATCGACCGCATTACCCCCAACCCCTCTCCCGAGACCGAGGAGGTGCTCGCCGAGCGCGGCTGGGAGGACCTCAAGCTCATTGCGGCCCCCAGCGGTGCCCACTTCGCCGGCTTTGCCAACACCGAGGCCGCGCACTACCTCGTCATCGAGGACTCCTTCCCCAATGGTCGCCCCGCGCTCGAGGAAGGCGGCGTTATCATGTGCGACCGCGAGACGGCCGAGCGCGCCGACACCATGAAGGTCACTGCCTGCCTCAACCCGCTTCACACCTGCCTTGCCGTCTTTGGCTGCCTTTTGGGCTACGACCGCATCTGGCGCGAGATGGAAAACGAGCAGCTCGTTGCCCTCATTCGTCACCTTGGCTACGACGAGGACCTGCCGGTGGTGGTTGACCCCAAGGTCATCGACCCGCAGAGCTTCATCGACCAGCTGCTTGCCGAGCGCCTGCCCAACAAGAGCCTTCCCGACGCCCCGCAGCGCATTGCCACCGACACCTCGCAGAAGGTTGCCATTCGCTATGGCCACACGCTTGGCGCCTACCTTGCCGCGGGCAAGAGCGTCTCTGAGCTCACCTACATCCCGCTGACCATCGCCGGCTGGCTGCGCTACCTGCTGGCCGTTGATGACGCGGGCAACGCCTTCACCCCGAGCCCCGACCCGCTGCTTGCGGTCCTGCAGGACAAGCTTGCCGCCATCGAGCTCGGCTGCACCGACGCTGAGGCCATCCACGCCGCCTGCGAGCCTGTTCTCTCCAACACCGAGATCTTTACGCTCGACCTGTACCAGGCGGGCCTCGGCGAGAAGATCGAGGGGATGTTTGCCGAGATGCTCGCCGGCCCGGGCGCCGTTGCCAAGACCATCGAGAAGTACAACTAGCCGCGCGAGGCACGGGCGCGGCCTCGTCGCGCCAAGGCGGCCCCGCGCCTGACGGCGCGCATGCACGGCAAGTAAGCGTTGGGGCCTCGCGTCCCATAACAAGAAAGGAACACCATGGAGCTGACATTTCGCTGGTACGGCCCGGGGGAGGAGAAGATCACCCTCGAGCAGATCCGCCAGATTCCCGGCTGCAAGGGCATTGTGGGCACGCTGTTTGACATTCCCGCGGGCGAGGTGTGGCCGCGCGAGCGCATCCACGAGCTGCGCGAGATGATCGAGGACAACGGCCTCACCCTCAAGGTCATCGAGTCGGTGAACATCCACGACGACATCAAGATCGGCCTTCCCACGCGCGACCGCTACATCGAGAACTACAAGCAGACCATCCGCAACCTCGCCGCCGAGGGCGTGAAGGTCATCTGCTACAACTTCATGCCGGTCTTTGACTGGGTGAAGTCTGACCTCGACTACAAGCTGCCCGACGGCTCCTCCACGCTGGCCTTCGTCAAGGCGAACATCCCGGACGACCCGCAGGAGATCATCGACACGGTGGCCGCCGGCTCGGGTGACTTTACCCTGCCGGGCTGGGAGCCTGAGCGCCTTTCGCAGGTGCGCGCCCTGCTCGACGCCTACAAGGACGTTGACGACGACAAGCTGCGCGAGAACCTCGTGTACTTCCTCGAGGCCATCATGCCCACCTGCGAGGAGTGCGACGTGAAGATGGCCATCCACCCGGATGACCCCCCGTACTCCATGTTTGGCCTGCCGCGCATCATCAAGAACCGCGACGACCTCGATTGGCTCTGCCGTGCCGTGGACACGCCCTATAACGGAATCACCCTGTGCTGCGGCTCGATTGCCGAGGAGCCGGGCAACGACATCTACTCGATCCTCGCCGAGTTCACGCGTCGTGGCCGCATCCACTTCGTGCACATGCGCAACATCAAGTACATCTCGCCCGAGGAGCCCGGCAACAAGGACTTCTACGAGGCCCCACACCCAAGCCCGTGCGGCTCGCTCGACATGGTGAAGATGATGCGCGCCCTGCACGACAACGGCTTTGAGGGCTATATCCGCCCTGACCACGGCCGCATGATCTGGGGCGAGACGGGACGTCCGGGCTATGGCCTGTATGACCGAGCGCTGGGCATCGCCTACATCAACGGCGTCTGGGAGGCGCTGGAGAAGGGCTGCTAGCACAAAGGTCTTGAGCCTATGGCGGGCCAAAACCTACCGTTCATCGGCCCTTCCTCACTTTCAGGCAGGTGCGAGCAGGCTCTTGATAAACTAATACATCAGTTGGTGTGCCAGGGTCGTTCCGGCTGCGCTGGGGCGACCCTTGGCATGAGAGTGACGGTCCGTAGGCCTTGGCCGGCGAGGAGGAGCCACGTCGGATGCGCCTGCGGCCTGACGCGAGCAGGAAAGGGAGACGCATGCGCGCGTATACGAGCCTCAACGAGTCCTGGCAGTTCACCGGTCCCGATGCGACGACGAGCGAGGTGAGCGTCCCGCATACGTGGAACGCCATCGACGGCCAAGACGGCGGCAACGACTACTGGCGCGGCACCTGCACCTACGCCCGCACCTTCGACACGCCTGCGTTCGATGCGGCCAGCCAGGTGGTCTACCTCGAGTTCGACGGCGTCAACGCCACGGCCGACGTCGAGGTCAACGGCCAGGCGGCCGTCCACCACGACGGCGGCTACTCCACCTTCCGAGCCAACGTCACGGGCCTGCTCAAGCCCGCGGGTGAGGCTAACGAGCTCGTCGTGCACGTCGACAACTCCAAGAACGACCGCGTCTACCCGCAGAAGGCCGACTTCACCTTCTATGGCGGCATCTATCGCGACGTGAGGCTTCTCGTGGCAAGCGCCACCCACTTCGCGCTCGACCACTTCGGCGGCCCTGGCCTGGCCGTCACGCCCAAGATAGACGACGCTGCCACCACGGCCGAGGTCAAGGTCGAGGCCTGGGTCGAGGGCACGGACGCCGAGGGTGCCAGAGTTCGCATGGCGCTCGTCGACGCCGAGGGTGCCGAGGTCGCCGGAGGCGCCGCCGTGGTCAAGGGTGGCCGCGCCGAGGCCGTCTTTGCCATCGAGGAAGTCCACCGCTGGGACGGCGTGAAGGACCCCTACCTCTACACGGCCCGCCTCACCCTTGCCGTCGGCGGCGAGGACGTCGACGCCGTTTCGGCTCGCTTTGGCGTTCGCAGCTTCCGCATCGACGCCAACGAGGGCTTCTTCCTCAACGGCCGCAGCTACCCGTTGCGCGGCGTCTCGCGCCACCAGGACCGCAAGGGCCTGGGAAATGCCCTTACCGCCGAGCACCACCGCGAGGACATGGAGCTCATCAAGGAGATTGGTGCCAACACCGTCCGCCTCGCCCACTACCAGCACTCGCAGACCTTCTATGACCTGTGCGACGAGGCTGGCATGGTCGTCTGGGCCGAAATCCCCTACATTTCCGAGCACATGCCCAACGGTCGCGAGAACACCATCTCGCAGATGAGGGAGCTCATCGTCCAGAACTACAACCACGCGAGCATCTGCGTCTGGGGCCTGTCCAACGAGATCACCATCTCCACCAAGGACAATGCCGACATGCTCGACAACCACCGCGCTCTCAACGACCTCGTCCACGAGATGGACCCGACGCGCCTCACCACGTTGGCCTGCTATGCCATGTGCCTGTGGAACAACAAGAGCGCCCACGTCTCTGACGTCGTCGCCTGGAACCTCTACCTCGGCTGGTACGTTCCGGGGCTGTGGCTCAACAAGGCATGGTTCGGCATCTGGCGCCTGCTGCACAAGGGGCGCGCCATCGGCATGAGCGAGTACGGCTGCGAGGCCATGCCCAACCTGCACAGCTCCAAGCCGCGCCGCGAGGACCACACCGAGGAGTACCAGTGCATCTACCACGAGTACATGCTCAAGTTCTTCTCCGAGCGCCCCTACTTCTGGGCGACGCACGTATGGAACATGTTCGACTTCGCCGCCGACGCGCGCGACCAGGGCGGCGAGCCCGGCATGAACCACAAGGGCCTCGTCACCTTTGACCGCAAGACCAAGAAGGACGCCTTCTATGCCTACAAGGCCTGGTGGAGCGACGAGCCCTTCATCCACCTGTGCGGCCAGCGCTACGTCGACCGTCCCGAGAAGACCACGCAGATCAAGGTCTATACCAACCAGCCCGAGGTCGAGCTCGTCGTGAACGGCGAGCACGTTGCCACCAAGCGTGGCGAGCACACCTTCACCTTCATGGCCGACCTGGTTTTGGGAGAGAACCGCGTCGAGGTCCGAGCCGGCAAGCTCACCGACGCCTGCGTGCTGCGTCGCGTGGCCAAGCCAAATCCGGCGTACAGGCTGCGGGAGGGCAAGAAGCAGAAGAACAACTGGACGGGTAACGAGTAAGGCCTAGGGCGCCACTCTGGTGACTGGTCTCCGGGCCGAGGGTCGCCCATGGGGGGGGGTGGGCGACCCGGGTTGGAATGGCTGGACGTTTGGGAAGGAAGTGTTTTGATGAACGAGTACAGAGGGCAGAAGAAGGCGTGGAACAAGGTGAGAAGGCGGGCCGTGCGCCCTCTCAAGGGCTTGACCTTCGTGACGGCGGTCCTGTTCGCCATCTCTTGCGTGGCGCTTTACGTGCTCAACTGGTTTCCGATGACGTTTGACCTCGTCACGGACTCCACGCGCTACACCATCAAGAACGGCAATCCCGAGGCACAGTACTTCACGAGCGACTTTGCCTCCGACGAGGAGCGCGTGGCCTACGGCAAGCGGCTGTCGCAGGCGGTCGAGGCCGAGGGCGCCACGCTGCTCGTCAACCAAGACGACGCGCTGCCTATGCCAGCTGGCTCGAAGGTGACGCTCGTCAACAACGCCTCCACCAACCTGGTCTATGGCGGTACGGGTTCCGCAGGCCTTGACACCTCCTCGGTCAAGAACCTCAAGCAGGCCATGGAGGATGCGGGCTTTGTGGTCAACGCCCACCTTTGGGACTTCTACACCACAGGCGAGGGCTCCAACTACGTGCGCCAGGCCAACATGAGCACCGTGGCCGATGCCGACTCCACCTACTCGGCCAATGAGGTGCCGCTTGACGTATATGGCGAAGATGAGTGGGACTCCATCGCCGAGTACTCCGACGCCGCCATCATGGTGGTCTCGCGAGTGGGCGGCGAGGGGGCCGACCTGCCGAGCAGCACCGCCGACGCTCAGAGCGCGGGCTACCTTGGCCTTGACAACAACGAGCGCGACATGCTCAAGAAGCTCACCGAGCTCAAGCGCGCCGGCGTCGTGAAGCGCATCGTGGTGGTGCTCAACACCTCCAACTCCATCCAGCTCGACTTCCTCTCCAGCGACGCCTATGACGTCGACGGCGTCCTGTGGACGGGCGGCATGGGTGGCGAGGGCATCGATGCGGTGTGCGGCATTCTTGCCGGTGAGGTCAACCCGTCGGGACGCCTGGCCGACACCTTCCTGGCCGACAACCTGAGCTCGCCCGCCATGGCCAACTTCGGTTCGTGGGACTACGAAAACGCCGAGGAGGCGCACCTCACCAAGTACAACGGCAACTACGTCATCTACCAGGAGGGCATCTACGTAGGCTATCGCTACTACGAGACGCGCTACGAGGACTACGTTATGGGTACCGGAAACGCCGGATCGTATGCCTACGACTCTGACGTTGCCTTCCCGTTTGGCTCGGGCCTCTCCTACACCGACTTTGCCTACAGCGACTTCAGCGCATCCTATGACGACGCGCTCGATGCCTATCTCGTTACCGTGACGGTCACCAACACGGGTGACGTCTCCGGCAAGCATACGGTGGAGGTCTATGGGCAGCAGCCCTACACCGACTACGACCGAATCAACGGCGTGGAGAAGTCGGCCACCCAGCTCGTGGGCTTTGACAAGACCGGTGAGCTTGCTCCGGGCCAGAGTCAGACTGTCTCGGTCAAGGTCGCCGGAAGGGAGCTTGCCGCCTATGACGCCAAGGGCGCCGGCACCTATGTCCTCGACGCGGGCGACTACCGTCTCACCGTTGCGGCCGACGCACACGAGGCCACCAACAACTTCTTGGCCTCCAAGGGCTTCACGCCCGCCTCGACCGAGGGCCGCATGGATGCAGAGGGCGACGCCACGATGGTCTATCAGCGCTACGTCCCCACGCTCGACACCACCACCTATGCCACGAGCCCCTACACCGGCAACAAGATCGAGAACCAGTTCGATGACGCCGACATCAACCAGTATGAGGGTGCCAGCGAGTCTGGCGTGACCTACCTGTCCCGCGCCGATTGGGAGGGCACCTTCCCGCGCGAGGTCGTGAGGCTCACGGCCACCAAGGAGATGCTCAAGCAGCTTTCCTACAGCCGCTACGACGAGGGGCACTACACGGGAGACTACCTCAACGCCGCCATGCCCACCCTGGGTGCCAAGAATGGTCTCAAAGCCATGAACCTGCAGGGCAAGGATTACGATGACCCGATGTGGGACGAGTTGCTCGACCAGCTCACGGCCGAGGATATGGCCTACTTGCTGGGCAGCGCCTTCCACTACACGCAGCCGATCGAGAGCATCGACCTCACCGGCACGCGAGACGAGAACGGTCCCACCGGCCTTACCACGACCCTCTTCGGCGGGAAGTCGAGCGGCGTCGAGACGATGGGACTGCCTTCCGAGGACGTCATGGGCGCCACCTTCAACAGCTCCCTCATGAATGACGTGGGCCGCATCATCGGCAACGACTGCATCGCCGCCAAGGTGACCTTCCTCTATGGCCCCGGGGCCAACATCCATCGCACGAGCTACTCGGGCCGGAACTTCGAGTACTTCTCTGAGGACGGCTTCCTCTCCGGCAAGCTCTTGGCGAGCGAGTGCGAGGGCATAGAGTCAAAGGGTGCGCGCGTCATGGTGAAGCACTTCGCCATGAACGACCAGGAGACCGACCGCACGGGTCTTGGCGTCTGGGCCACCGAGCAGTCCATCCGCGAGGTCTATCTCAAGGCCTTCGAGCTCGCCTTCACCGAGGGCGGCGCCAATGGCGTGATGAGCTCATACAGCCGCATCGGCTGCCACTGGAACGGCGCCGACGCGGGCATCATCTCCGGCGTGCTTCGCGGCGAGTGGGGCTGCGACGGTGCCACCATCACGGACAACTCCCTCATGGACTGCACGTGGATGGACGCCGCCGACTCCACCCTTGCCGGCGCCGACCTCTTCGACTCGATGACCGAGATCGAGTACGACCAGTTCCTCAGGTACACGAAGGATCCCGTGGTGCTCAGCGCCATGCGCGACTCGAGCCACCGCGTGATATACGCCATCGTCAACTCTCTGGCTGTGAACGGCATGGACGCCAACAGCGAGGTCGTCGCGCGCGACCCGGGCTATCTCTCAGCGGTCAAGATCGCGTGCTCTGCCACTGGCTTTCTCACGGCGCTGTTCATCGGCCTGGCTGTGAAGCGCACCGTGGCGCACCGTCGCGCCTATCCCAAGCCGCGCAAGAGCGACTTCATGGCGTAACCAACGAGAGGCGAGGCTTTTGAGCCGTCTTTCCTATTGGTAGGAGTCGCGGGTAGATGCTGTTGTTTGGGCTTTCTGCCCATGCGGGCCGAGCGACGAATCTCATATATCAGCTGCCAAGCATAGGGCTGCCGCCGGCTTTTTTCTGACGGTGGCCCTCTGGCGCCACCTACCGCTTGCCTGCTAAATAGGGCCATTCAGCCAACTTTCAATCATTCATGAAACGGCTCAAGGTTCGCGATAGTAGACTGATATAACAGTTCTGGGCCATGGGGCCGCATGCCGTAACGTGTGGCCACCACAGTCCGACGAGCTTTCTTTGTGAGTGCGGGTGGGGTGCGGGCTCCTTTGCCGCCCGGTCTCGCCCGCATGGTGGCCTCCGTGATCGAGCGCGGTGGCCACGACCGGAAGGGAGGTTGTTGCCAAGGGTCGCAGACCCTGCGCTGGCCCGCGTGCGCGCGGTGCCATGTACACGTTTCGAAAGGGGGAACCATGACAGATCAAAGCAAGAAGGGAAACGGCAAGCGAACCCTCTACAAGGGCCTTACCTGCTGCTTCGCCTTTACCCTGTCGCTCTCGCTGGGGGCGGGCACGCTCCTCGAGGGCTACAGGGCCACGATCGACACCAACCTGGGCACGACGAGCGAGAAGTTCGTGTCCACGAGCACGGATGACGAGCCGCTCTACACGGACTACGTCCCCACGAGCGACGTCCTCAACGAGGACGGCACGGGCAATTCGACCAAGCTCATCCAGAAGGCCATTGACCTCAACCGCAAGCAGGCGGCTGAGGGCGCGGTCCTTTTGAAGAACAACACCGACTCGGGCAAGGGCCTGCCGCTCAAGGAGGGCTCCAACGTCACGATGCTGGGCATCCGCAGCGAGATCATGCTGCTGGGCGCCGGCATGGGACCGACGGTCCGCGGCCCGTTCATCAGCCTGCGCGAGGCTCTCTCGGGCAACAAGACCGACTTTGCCAACCACATCACCCGCAAGGCCAACATGAAGCAGGTCAAGCAGGAGGACGGCTCGAGTGTCATCACGTTCGAGACTCCCACGCCGACCATCTCCTCCTGGACCGGCGAGGACTTCTCCTTCGACGGCGCCGGCTTCAACCTCAACGAGACGGTTCTCGACGCCTACGACCAGCTCAACGAGAAGTTCCCGGTCTCCGAGAACGACGCCGTCTCCACGAACTACAATCCCCAGGAGCCCTCTCTTGACGACATCGCCTCCGTGGCGCCCGACTACGAGAGCAGCTTTGCCCAGTACGGTGACGCCGCCATCGTGACCATCGGTCGCCCGAGCTCCGAGTCCAAGGACTACCTGGCTGGCTCCGTTGACGAGTCCACTGGCGCCGAGCAGCCGCTCCAGCTCACCGACAACGAGCGTGCCCTCATTGCCAAGGCCAAGGAGGTCTCCTCTAACGTCATCGTGATGCTCAACACCTCCACGCCCGTCGACATCGACGAGCTTGCCGAGGACGACGGCATCTCCTCCATCCTGTGGGTGGGCTTCCCGGGCTGCTATGGCACCCTGGGCGTCGCCGACATCCTCTCTGGCAAGACCAGCCCCTCCGGAGCCCTCTCCGACCTCTATGCCGCCAACAACCTGAGCAGCCCGGCCATGCAGAACATGGGCGACTTCTCCTACACCAACGCCTCTGACGTCATCACGCGTTCGGTGGGCCAGTTTGGCGACACGTCCTCCAAGTACGTCATCGAGGCTGAGGGCATCTACACCGGCTACAAGTACTATGAGACCCGCTACTATGACGCGGTCAAGGGGCAGGGAAACGCCACCTCAACCGCCGGCGCCTATGCCTCCAACGGCAACTGGAACTACGCCGACGAGGTCACGTACGGCTTTGGCTACGGCCTGTCCTACACCACCTTCTCGCAGGAGTTCGAGGGCGAGCCGACGATCAGCGTCTCCAAGGACGGCAACGTCACCAACGCCACCGCGACCTTCAACGTCAAGGTGACCAACACCGGAAGCGTTGCCGGCAAGTCCATCGTCCAGATCTATGGCCAGGCCCCTTACACCGCAGGTGGCGTGGAGAAGGCTGCCGTCCAGCTGCTTAACTTCGGTAAGACCGGCGAGCTGGCCCCGGGCCAGAGCGAGGTCGTCACGGTCGAGTGCGACCTGCAGTACCTCGCCAGCTACGACTCCAGCTACGACAACGGCGACGGCACCTTCGGCACCTACGTCATCGACCCGGGCACCTACCGCTTTGCCTTCGGCAACGGCGCGCACGACGCCCTCAACAACATGATGGCTGCCGAGGGCCTCTCCGGCCTGACCGGCGCCTCCGACGCCTCCAAGTGCTGGACCACCGAGATTGACGAGAATACCCTGTCCAAGACCGCCTTCTCGTACTCCAAGACCGGCGAGAAGATCTCCAACCGGCTCGACTACGCCGACTGGAACCACTTCCAGGAGGGTGAGGTCACCTACCTGTCTCGTGCCGACTGGTCTGGCACCTGGCCGAAGACCTACGACGAGATGACGCTCACTGACGACGAGCTCATCAACAACATCAACGCCAACTACTACGACGTGAAGACCGACGACGACACCTCCTCGGTCACCTGGGGCGACACGAGCTCCGACGTCATGTTCTGGGACCTCAAGGGCCTCGCCTTCGACGACGCGAAGTGGGATGAGGCCATGGACAAGATCACGCTGCAGGAGGCGCTCTATCTCGCCACCTATGGCGGTCCGTCCATTCCGGGTGCCGAGTCCCTCGGAACCTTCGAGGACTACATGACCGAGAACACCGGCAACGGCATCTTCGTCCAGCTGTCCGCCAACAAGGACAAGAACGCACCGTGGGCCATCTCCGATGATGACCCGAACGCCGCTTGGTACGGAGATGTCTTTGGCTGTGCTCCGCTGACCGCGGCCGCCTATGATCCCGACCTGTTCAATGAGCTGGGCCAGTTCGTCGGCATCGAGTCGCTGTTCACTGGCATCCCCATCCTCTGGGGCCCGGGCCTTAACACCCACCGCACTGCCTACAACGGTCGTAACGGCGAGTACTACTCCGAGGACGCCATTCTCTCTGGCATGGCCGCCATGGAGTTCGCCATCGGAGCCCAGGACTTTGGCCTGATTGCGGCCCCGAAGCACTTCGCGTTCAACGATCAGGAGACCAACCGCTACGGCGTGGCTCCGTACATGACCGAGCAGAAGGCCCGCGAGGGTGACCTGCGCGGCTACCAGATCGCGTTCGAGGCCACCAAGTACGACACAGCCGACCACGACGCCGGCATGAAGGGCCTCATGACCTCGTTCTCCAAGATTGGCCCCGTGGAGTGCACTGCCTCCACCGGCCTCATGACCGACATCCTGAAGGACGAGTGGGGATTTGCCGGCTATGCCGTCACCGACATCTACGATGACACCGATCTGTTCGGCGCCGTCCTCAACTCTGGCGTGACCTGCTTCGACACCCGTGGCATCTCTGGCTTCACCGGTGGCACCACCATCGAGGGCACCTCGATCTTCGCCAAGCAGAACAACGGTATCCAGGCCGGGATGGCGACGGTCCAGGGAGACGCCAACCTGCAGGAGCACGTCAAGGAGTCTGCGCACAACGTGCTCTACGCGCTGGCCAACTCCAACCTGACCAACCGCTACAACAGCACCGCCCGCATCGAGCAGCAGGCTACCAGCTGGCGCATCGCCTACATCGCCCTCATCGCGGTGTCCGCGATCCTGCTCGTAACCTTCGGCACGCTGTTCGTGAAGTCTGGCTCTGCCAAGAAGGAGGCGTAAGCATGGCTGCTATCAAGAAGAGCCCGGCTCTCGTCGCTGAGGTGCTCGGGGCTATCCTGGCCATCGTCGGCCTCGTGCTCACCTTCATGTGCTCCGGCATGAGTGAGGACTACGCGCTCGCCTCGATGGGCATGTACGCCGCCGAGATCGTGGCCGCCGTGGTACTCGTGGCGCTTGCCGCTTGGAGCGCCACCCGCGACGCCGACAATGGCATCATCGGCCTCGCCGCCACCGCCGTGTCCGTGTTCCTGCTCGTGAACGTCGCCGTGAGCGTCGTGGGGTCTCGCATCCTGCTCGCCTCCGGCCTGTTCACCTGGAACTCCGCCAACCAGGTTGGCTGGAGCGTCTGGAACAGCACGATCACGGCCGTCGTGGTCCTGCTCGTCGCGGGCCTCGTGCTCGTGGTGGGTGCCTTCCTGCCCCAGGGCAAGAAGCAGGCCTAGCGCTTTCAACCGAGCCTGGGGCCGGCCGCACGCGCCCGCTACCCGCGATGACGGGCTTCCGGTTGTGAGGTCTTACCTCGTCCGGGGCGGCACGGCGCGTCGAGGCGGCCGCAGGTCGGCATCATAGCGAGACACAAGGGGCGCGGCCTGTTCGGTCGCGTCCCTTTCTTGTGCCGCGGAGGGCTGGCACCTGATGAGCGAACGCTCAGCCCCAACGCAAGTGGAGCCGCTCAAAAACTGAACACTGCCCGCTGGGCGTACGACTGTGACCTGACCCGCTACGGGCAAGTCGCCTTATGCTATCCGGCTTAGGGCGAACGGCCTGAAAAGGTGTGACTGATATACCAAATTGGTCGCAAGTGGTTGCCAAACTGCAACGAGGAGCCCATGCTCCCAACATGGCAACGACATCCAGGAGGCGGCAAACATGCCAGCTAACCGCCAAATCTTCCCGTCTACCTCCCAAAACATACCATTGGCGGGCGCTTTTAGATTGCCCGGACGGATACGTCCCAAACCGGCTAAACTGTTATACCAGTTAGCCTGACACCCAGGCGGCTGATCGGCAGGCAATGGGCGCCTGTCGAGACGACTGCAGGATAAGGAGTGTTGCCTCATGGCAGATACTGCTACGGAGAACACGCAGGCGGGCGGCGGCGCGCTCAACCGCGCCAAGATGTACCAGCTGGTGCTGTTCCCGTTCAACAACGGCGCCACCAACGTGTACTACGTGCTGCTCATGAACTACATCGCCTACTACGCCAACGGCGTGCTGGGCCTGCTTCTGGCCTTCGCCACCACGATGGTCACGGTTACCCGTGCGCTCGATGCGTTCATTGACCCGGTGGTCGGCATGTTCATCGATCGCACCGAGACCAAGATCGGCAAGTTCCGCCCGTTCATCATCCTGGGCAACGCCATCATGGCCGTCTCGTCGCTGGCGCTGTTCTACGGCACCCGACTCATCCCGGCCGACGCCGAGGCGCTCAAGTACGTCATGTATACCGTGTTCTACATGCTGCTCATGGTGGGCTACTCCATCCAGACGTCGTGCACGCGCTCTGGCCAGACCTGCCTCACCAACGATCCCAAGCAGCGCCCGACCTTCACCATGTTCAACACCATCGCCTCGCTCGTGGGCATGGGCGTGACCATGGCCACCGCCTCCGTCGTGGGCGGCAACGTCGGGTTCGGAACCGAGGACTTCTTCAACTTCCTCATCCCGCTGGTCATCATCCTGTCCGCCGCCCTCACCGCGCTTGCCGTCATCGGCATCGCCGGCAAGGACCGCAAGGAGTACTGGGGCCTGGGAGATGGCCACGCGCAGCCCAACCTCAAGGTCTCCGACTACGTCCAGATCTTTAAGTCCAACAAGGAGCTCCAGCGTCTGGCGATCGCCGCGTCCGGCACCAAGTTTGCCTTCGCCCTTGCCACCCAGACGGCCGTGGGCGCCCTGCTCTACGGCTGTATGATGGGCGACTACAACCAGTTCTACCTGCCGATGTACGTCATGGGCTACGTCTTCTCCGCACCGTTCTTCGTCGGGGGTCTCAAGATCAGCCAGAAGCACGGGCAGAAGAAGACGCTCGTCACCTTCACCACCATCGCGCTCGTCATGTACCTGGGCGTCACCGTGCTTCTTGCCCTGTGGGACCCCGACAACCCGGCCATGGGCCTGTCGCTGTTCAGCATGGAGGGCGGCTTCCATCTTCAGATCAACCTGTACACCGTGATCTTCATCGTGCTGTACGGTCTGGGCTACGGTGCCTACTACTCCACGGCCGACATGGCCATCCCGATGGTCGCCGACGTCTCCGACTACGAGATGTACCGTTCCGGCAACTATGCCCCGGGCATCATAGGCACGCTGTTCAGCTTCGTTGACAAGCTCGTGAGCTCGCTGGCCGCAACGGTCCTCGGCATTGCGGTGACCTTCGTGGGCCTCACCACCCTGCCCGATACGCACACGCCCTACATGGAGGGCATGAACGTGCTCACCATCGTGCTGTTCTGTGTCATCCCGATCATCGCGTGGGTCTGCACGCTGCTTGCCATGAGGGGCTACACCCTCACGGGCGAGCGCATGAAGGAGATCCAGGCCGTGAACGCCTGCCGCAAGGACGCCATCTCCGGAGGCATGGAGGTCTCCGAGGCGCTCGAGCGCTGGCAGAGCATCAACGACGTCCCGGCCGAGTACCGCGCCGAGTAACCTGTGTCTTGGGGCCTGTCTCCGCTTGCGGGGGCAGGCCCTTTGAGTTTGTGTGCCATCATCCACAGAAAGGGGAGAACGACATGCTTTTGAACGACGATTGCATGCTGACAAGCGAGTGGGCTCGGAAGCTGTATCACGGGCATGCGGAGCATATGCCCATCATCGACTACCACTGCCACTTGGTGCCACAGGAGATCTTTGAGGACAAGGGCTACGAGAACCTCGCCCAGGTATGGCTCTACGACCAGGGCTTTGGCGACCATTACAAGTGGCGCCTGCTGCGTGCCAACGGCACGGATGAGTCGGTGATTCGCGGCGATGACGACTACGCGAAGTTCCTCGCCTTTGTTGACGCGCTTCAGAAGGCGCCAGGCAACCCCATCTATGAGTGGAGCCACCTCGAGCTCAAGCGCGTGTTTGGCATTGACCTCACGATAAACCGAGCCAACGCCAAGGAGATCTGGGACAGGGCGGGCGCGCTGCTCGCCACGCCGGAGTTCCACGCCAAGGGGATCATCCGAAAGTTTGACGTGCGCTGCCTATGCACCACGGATGATCCGGCAAGCGACCTTTCCTGGCACAGGCGGCTTGCCGAGCAGGAGGCCGAGAACGGGTTCAAGGTCCTGCCGACGTTCCGCCCCGACCGCCTCATGGGCATCGATGCGTCAGGGTTTGCGAGCTACGTGCGCTCGATGGGTGCCTCCTCTGGCGTTGAGGTGAGCGACTGGGAGAGCCTGAAGGCTGCGGCTTGCGCCCGCGTTGACTACTTCCACGAGGTGGGAGGCCGCCTGGCAGACCACGGTGCCAACTCGTTTTACTTCACGCCCGCGAGCGACGAGGCGGTTGACGCGATTGTGCGCAAGGCGCTTGCCGGCGAGGTGCCGAGCGCCAAGGAGGTGGGCGAGTACCAGACGGCGCTCACGCTCGCGCTCATGGAGGCCTACGAGCGCCATGGATGGGTGCTGCAGATCCATGCCAACTGCTTCCGCAACGACTCGACGGTGGGCTTTGAGGCGTGCGGCCCAGACTGCGGCTTTGACTCCGTGGGCGACCAGGCAGACATCGCCTACCAGTTCAAGCTGCTCTTTGACGCCGCCCAGCAGCGCGGCGGCCTGCCTCGCTGCATCCTCTACAGCCTGAACCCCACAGACTGGATGGCGCTTGCCTCACTGGCGGGGTCGTTCCAAGGCGGCTGCAAGCAGCGCTTCCACCTTGGCTGCGCCTGGTGGTTCAACGACACGTTTGACGGCATGAAGACGCAGCTCACCACCTGTGCCACGCAGGGTCTGCTCGGTAACTTCCCGGGCATGCTCACGGACTCGCGATCGTTTTTGAGCTACCCGCGCCATGAGTACTTCCGTCGCGTGTTGTGCCACACCATTGGCGAGTGGGTCGAGATGGGACGGCTGCCTGAGGACGAGGAGTTCTTGGGTGGCCTTGTCGAGGACATCTGCTACAACAACGCCCACGAGTACTTTGGCTTCTTTGCGTAAGGGCGCGGCTCCAAGCGGCGGCCAGGCACCCGAAGTGGGTGCCTGGCCGCTTGTGGTACTAGATGGCGCAGGCTGCGTCGTAGGCCGTCTTCGTTGCGTTGTTTATGTCGGCCGCCCGCCCGCCGGCGTCGCCCACGCGCGCCACGCCCACGCCGGCCTTCTCAAGCCGGTCGGTGGCAAAGGCGTTCGAGCGGGCACCTACGGCCATAACCACGTAGTCGCACGGAAGACGCAGCTCGCCGTCAGCCGTCTCGCAGGTAAGCCCCGAAAGGTCGATGCTTGCCACCTTGCAGCCTGTGTGAGTCTCAACGCCCAGGCGCTCGTAGCTCTCCATGAGGGTCGGAAGGACCGTGGTGCTCTCGCCTGCGGCCACCTTGTCGAGCATCTCGACCACATGCACCTTGCAACCCTGCTCGGCAAGCAGCTCCGCGCACTCGCAGCCGACGAGGCCACCACCAATCACGGCAACCGTACCATAGACATCCTGCTCGCCTGCCAGCACACGCCAGGCGTCAGCCACGTTGGCGCCGTCGGCGCCCGGAACCGGCAGGGAGACGTTCGAGGCGCCTGTGGCAACCACGACGTGCTCGAAGCCCTGCTTCAGCAGCTCGTCCTGCGTGACGTTCGTGCCCATCCGTAGTTTGACATCCGTACGACGTACCGCGCGAATGGCGTCTTGCTGGGCACGAAGCATTTCGGCCTTTCGCGGAGGAGCGGCCGCGATGCCAAGCTGGCCGCCAAGCTTGTCTTCGCGCTCGAACAGCGTCACCTCGTGCCCGCGCTCGGACGCCACGCGCGCGGCGGTAAGGCCGGCGATACCGCCGCCCACCACTGCCACGCGCCGGACGGCCTTCGCCGGCAGCACCCGACGCTCGAGTTCGTGGCCGTTCTCGGGGTTGAGCACGCATGAGACGATCTGGCGATTCTGGACGCTGTCCGTGCAGCCCTTGTTGCACGAGATGCAGCGGCGAATCTCGTCCGCGCGGCCCTCGGCCAGCTTGACGCCCCAGTCCGGGTCGCACAAAAGCGGCCTGCCCACGCCGACGAAGTCGGCGGCTCCGGCTTCGATGACGCGCTCTGCCATGGCGGGGTCGACGATACGGCCCACAGTGCTCACCGGAATGGTCACCGCATCGCGCACCTGGCGCGCGATGTTGACGAAGAAGCCGTAGGGCTGAACGCCCATCGGCGGAATTGTGTCGGCCATGTTGCCGGTGTGGTTGGCCTGCGCCACGTGCAGGGTGTCGACGCCAGCCTCCTCGAGCCACCGCGCCAGCTGAGGCGCGTCCTCGAGGTCGACGCCACCCTTGCCGCGCTCGGGCGTCACGACGGCGAACTTGTAGTCGAGCGCAAGGCCCGGCACGGCCGCGCGCAGGGCACGCACGAGGTCGAGCGCGAAGCGGGCGCGGTTCTCGAGCGAACCGCCATACTCGTCGCTGCGATGGTTCATGCGTGTGCTGAGCAAGCAGCCAACGAGGCGGTCGCCGTGGACCTCGATGGCGTCAAAGCCTGCCGCCTCGCAGCGCCTGGCGCAGGCGCACATCTTCTCGATGATGGAGGCGAGCATCTCGGGCGTCACCTCGTCGGTGAAGTGCGCCATGTCGTGATGGAGCTTCGGGCGCACCTCGTCCATCTTGCCCGCACGGAACAGTGCGTTGATGGCGTTGACGTCGTACTCAGGATGGAAGAGCTGGGCCGCGACCTTGGCGCCATGGGTATGGACGGCGTCCGCGAGGGCCCTGAAGCTGGGAATCTGCTCGTCGGAGAAAAGCTTGGGCGTAGGCGAGAAGCTCGGGACGGGGTTGACGTCGCCCAGCACGATGTAGCCCACGCCTCCTGCCGCCAGCCTCTCGTAGAAGGCACGGCTGCGCTCGCCAATGGAGCCGTCGCGCTCCTCGTAGCCCGTCGTGAGCGGCGGGAACATGAGACGGTTTTTGAGAGCCATGGGACCGACCTGAATGGGTTCGAGCAGCTTGTCGTAGTTCATGGACGTCCTCTCGTTGACGGGAGGCGGCCCGGGCAAAGCACCGGGCCGCCCTAGGGGGATGGTAGGGCTTGGCCGCTAATGGGCGAGGATGAAATCGGCGACCTCGCGCTCGACTTGGCGTCGCGAGGCGAGGCTCGAGAAGTTGTGGCCGCCGCCGGAGGTCTCAACGAGACGCGCCTCGTCGTACAGCGCCTCGTAGCTCTGGCAGCTCTCAAGCGAGACGAGCTTGTCGTCGTTCGCGCGGATGATGAGGGCAGGCCCCGAAAATCCGCGCGCCTCCTCGAAGGGGTCGGGATGAGCCGCCATGTCGTAGTTGAAGGCCATCTTGTAGGTAAGGCCCTCGAGGTCGGCGAAGTCCTTGCCCGAGGCCACCACCATGTCGGCGCGCTCGGCGGCGCCGTAATACATCGCCGCTCCCGGACACATGAGGACGAGGCCGTGCGGCTTCGCCGCAGGCGCAAGCGAGGCGGCCACATAGCCGCCCATGCTCTGTCCGGCGAGCCACAGCCGCTTGGCGTCGACGTATGCCTGGCCTGTCGCCCAGGCAAGCATGTCGGCCGCGTCGTCCATGAGACCCGTGAAGGTCATGTCGCCAAACTCGCCGTCAGACTCGCCGCACCCAAAGAAGTCAAAGCGGGCGCAGCCGACACCACGTCCCGCAAGCGCCCGGGCGAGGTTCACGTACTGGTATCGATGGCCCGAACAGCTGCCGCCAAAGCCGTGGAGCAAGACGGCAAAGGGGTGCGCGCCCTCGCCATCGGGAAGGGTCACGATGCCACGCAGCGTGGCACCGGAACGGTTCTCGAAGGATGCCTGCAGGGTCTGCATGGGCTAGTTCGCCTCCTCGGCGGTCTCGGCCTTGAGGGCACGGCGACGCTTGAGCTCCTCGAGCATCGCCGCGGTCTTGGCCTTGGTGAGCGGGTACACGAGCGCAAGGACGATGGCAGCCAGGCCATAGCCGACGGCATAGGAGCCGGTCCAGGCGCTCCAGATGGCATCGATGACCTGCTGGGTCTGGACGGCGCCGGTGGAGACGTCGTAGCCGATGAAGCCGAGCACGAAGGCGGACAGCGAGCCGGAGACGGCGTTGGCGAGCTTGCGGAAGAAGGAGTACGCCGAGTACATGACGCCCTCGCTGCGCTCGCCGCTCATGAGCTCGTGATAGTCGATCGCGTCGTTGAGCAAGGCCCAGATGAGGATCTGCATGGCCGAGGCGAACAGGTAGCAGCCGCAGTAGATGCCGATGAAGACCATGGGGTCGTGGATTGGGAAGAAGAACAGCACGGCCATGACCGCGGCAGCCACGCCGGCACCGATCACGCACCACTCCTTCTTGCCGAAAAAGTTAGCCAAGGGCTGGATGAGGAAGAAGGCTGCGAGCGAGAAGAGAGTCGAGATGCCGCCCATGGCAGACTGCAGCTTGACGTTGCCAAAGTAGTCGCGGAACAGGTAGACGTTGAGGCCGTTGACCACCGAGGCACCCACGATGCCGAGAAGCGAGAACGTAATGACGCCGATGAGCGGGCGGTTGTGGGCAATCTTTTTGATGACCTCGGGCCAGTTGAACTTCTCGTCCTTGGGGTGCGGGGCCGCGATCACGCGCTCCTTGCACCAGACGCAGGTGACCTGAAGGAACAGGAAGCCGAGCAGGGCGCACACGGAGGCAAGCATGAGGAAGCGCCCTGGAACGGGGTTGTTGTCCACGTACAGAAACAGCGGGCCCACCATAACGAGGACGGTCATGAAAATGGTGCCACCAAGGCTGCGGTAGCGGGAGAGTGCCGTACGGTGCTTGGGATCCTCGGTCATGACGGCAGAGAGCGAGCCAAACGGCACGTTGACGCAGGTGTAGAGGAACTCATAGAGGACGTAGGTGATGAAGCAGTAACCGATTCGGACGGCATAGTCCCAGTTGCTGATGTTGACGAAGCCCAGCACGCACAGTACGGCCATTGGAAAGGAGAAGAGGCGAATCCAGGGAATGAACTTGGCCTTGCCCGGCTTTGCGCGATGCATGTCTACAAGGGCGCCCACCAGCGGATCATTGATGGCGTCCCAGATCTTGGTAATAAGCATGAGGATGCCCACGTGAAAGGGGTCAATCTGCAGGACGAGGACGTAGAAGGTCGACAGATACATGGAACGGAACTGCTCGGTACAGCAGCAGCCAAGGTCTCCAAGGGTGTAGCCGAGCTTGTCAAGCATGGAGAACGGCCTGATGCCGCTTCTCATGGTCGTGTCTGTGTGCTTGGCCATGGGCTTCCTTTCGTCGGCGCGGCGTGCGCGATGTTCGGCAGGCTTCTCTCTGCCGTTCAGGTATGTCAGTTTGTCACTAACTGGTATATCTGTTTTGGAAATACCTAATCTACCGGTGAGCGGTCAATCTGGGGCCGCAAGCGGCATATGGCATCGATGTCGCCTCCGCCCGTGAGCCTGGCACCAGCCGTCTGCGGCGGGGCCCTGACCTCACCCGGAGAATTCGGTGCGCCATCCATGACAAGGGGCAACGTCATGCGGCGAGCCTCTTGCTTTGTGAGATGATGCCGTATCGGCACGCCTTCACGGCGTCGAGTCCCAAACCATCCGTGCGCCCAATCCCCGGAGCGCACTCAAGCCAAGAACGGATCCACATGGCACCAGGGCTTTTCGATACCAACCAGCAGCTGGCATACGACACGCTTCGTAGCGGCATCATCCATGCCGTCTACCAGCCTGGAGTCCGCCTCTCGATGAAGAGCTTGGGCGAGGACCTCGGCATGAGCCGTACCCCCATCCGTGAGGCGCTCATGCGCCTGCAACAGGAAGGCCTGGTGGAAAGCGTCCCACACAGTGGCACCTATGTGACCTATATCGACACGCATGCGGCCCGAAGCGCCCTATATGTCCGTAAGAATCTCGAGACGGCCGTGGCTGTCGAATGCTGTTCGTGCTCACGTGCTTCCGACCTGGCACGTATAGACGAGACGCTCGTGGCCCTCGCCGCATCGGTCGAGGACCGCGACGCCCGTCGCTTCTTCGCCTGGGATTCCTACTTTTGTCGGCTTTTGTTCGACACCGTTGAGAAGGACGAGGTCTGGCGTTGGATCGACGGGCTTTCGGTGAGCCTCGACCGCATTCGCTGGCTTATCACCACTACCGAAAAGCTCGATTGGGCCTCGGTCCTCTCGCAACACCGCGCTGTGCGAGACGCAATTGCACGGAGGGACGGTGCCGCTGCCTGCGAGCTCGAGAGTCTCTACCTTAACAGCATGCTCGAGCACGAGCAGACTGCCCGCGAGCGCTTTGGTGCGTATTTCGCGCCACGGGTGTAGCATCTCGTGCGACCCCGCACGTCAAGGCGGGCGCTGGGGACGTGGGTGCTCCAACGGCGGGAGGAGGTCGAACGCGGCGCATCAGCGTAAGCGCTCGCAATTCGTCTATACGAGTGTGGATAGCGCCCTCATGACGATGTCCACGTCCTTGTTCTCGAGCTCACGTATCACGTGCAAGTAGGTGTCTTGGGTTGTGTTCATGCTCGCATGCCCCAGTCTCTTTGACACGCTCGCAATGGAGACCCCGGCGAACAACAGGAGCGAGGCGTGCGTGTGCCTGAGCCCGTGAATCGAGATAACAGGCACTCCCACACGCTCACAATGGCGGGCGAGCACCGTGTTCGCCGTCGAGTTATAGACTTTGCCCCTCACGAAAATAGGCTCAGCAGGTGGTAAGTCCTTCAGCAACACCGAGAGCTGCATGATGAGCTGCCAGTCAAGCTGCACCTTGCGCACCGACGAGGCATTCTTGGTTGGTACGAACCCGCCACCGTTCTTGTAGTCCCACGTTTTGCTCACCGAAAGCGTCTGATGCACGAAATCGAAGTCCTCGGGGGTGAGCCCGAGTGCCTCCGAGAAGCGCAGACCGGTCTTTGCGATGAGAAGTATCAACCAGTCCCAAGTGGGCTCTGGTCCCAAATCCAGGCCAGAGAGAATGGCGTGCAGCTCAAACTGATTGAGATACTTCACCTTCTTGGGGCGTGGCTGCCGTCCCTTGATAATCACCTTGCGCGTCGGGTCACGCCGGATGAGGCCCTCATCCACCGCGTCGAGAATCGCCCCCTTGAGCTGGTGGTGGAAGTCCATGGTAGTCTGCCGCTCATGTTGTTCGGCATAGCCGTTGATGAGCTTCTGATAGCTGACCCTGTCGAGTTCCGAGAGCTTGAGCCTGGGGATGAGCCTCGAAAGCCATTTCTGAGTAAGCTTGTACTTCTTCATGGTCACGTCCCGAATCGCTCCCTCCTTATAGACGCTGACCCACTGGGCGTAGTAGTCGCAGAAAAGCATGTCGCCACTTATGTTCGTATCGTTCATGAGCAACCCCTTATTCATGAAAGCGGGCGCTTACGCTGATGAAGGGTGATGAGGGAGTCGAG
>Cebus_capucinus_imitator_PRJNA485217_SSR098__coassemble_1691_pt1 | contig 31167 bp, 23 predicted proteins | sample Cebus_capucinus_imitator_PRJNA485217_SSR098__metabat2_high_PE_006 | metagenome-assembled genome bin Cebus_capucinus_imitator_PRJNA485217_SSR098
GCCTCACTTGCTGTAGAGCTTCGCTACCTGGTCGGGCAGCCGCGTCGCTTGTTCGCTCTGGCTTCGCTGCGGAACTCGCCCGGCACGATACGTCCGGGGCCTTTCCTGTTGTGACGCTCCGCTACCTGTGGATTGCGCTGTTGTGTTGCGCCCGCCCGCCTAATCGTGGCACACTCGAGCATATGAACTACGCCAAGGTTGTCCCCGACATACCCACCCGTGCCATTGACGGGTGCTTTGATTACGTCGTGCCGCTTGAGCTCGCGCGCGAGTGCGTGCTGGGCGCCACGGTGCTGGTGAGCTTTGGCCACAGGGACGTCATTGGCTATGTGGTGGGCATCGCAGACGAGCCGGCTGAGGGCGTTAGCCGTTCGCGTGTGTTGCCGGTGCGCGCCGTGCTCGCCTCGAGTGCCTTTGACGAGGCGGGCGTGGAGCTCGCCCAATGGATGGCGCGCGAGTATGCCGCGCCGCTTGCGAGCTGCCTGCGGCTCATGCTTCCACCTGGGCAGACCATGCGCGTCAAACGCGAGGACACGGGCGCCTGGACGCTTGTGTGCGAGCGCGCGCAGGCGGTGGACGACCGTTGGGTTTCGCTCGCGCCGGCGGCGCAGGGCTTTACGCCTCGCAAAAACGCAAGCCGTCAGCGCCGCGTGCTCGAGGCCCTGCAAGCGGGCCCCCAGCGCATGGCTGAGCTCTCCGCCATGGTGCCCGGGGCCGCGAGCGTGGTGGCAGCGCTTGCCAAGCGCGAGGTACTTGCGGTGGAGCATCGCCGGCGCATTCGCGGCGCCGAGGATGCCACCTCGCTCTCGAGCGCCCAGGCCCCGCGCCCGGCGTTGCTCACGCGCGGCCAGCAGGAGGCGCTTGCGGCCATCGCAGACGCAGCCGAGGCGGCTGCCGGTGACGTGGTGCTCGTGGACGGAGTCACGGGCTCGGGCAAGACGGAGGTGTACCTCAACGCCATCGAGCGCGTGCTCGCCCAGGGGCGCGGCGCCATCGTGCTCGTGCCCGAGATCTCGCTCACGGCGCAGACGGTGGGGCGCTTTCGCAGCCGATTTGGCGAGGACGTGGCCATCCTTCACTCGCGGCTCTCTACCGGCGAGCGCTTCGACCAGTGGGATCTGGTGCGCACGGGGGCCGCTCGCGTGGTGGTGGGGGCGCGCTCGGCACTCTTTGCCCCGCTCGCCAACGTGGGGCTCATCATCGTGGACGAGGAGCACGAGGGCTCCTACAAGCAAGACCAGGCGCCGCGCTACCACGCCCGCGAGGTTGCCGCCAAGCTCGCGCGCCTGCGCGGCTCGGCGCTCGTGCTCGGCAGCGCCACACCTTCGCTCGAGAGCCTGGAGCGGGCGCGCGCGGGTTCGTGGAGCGGGGTGCGCTGGACGCGGGTGGAGATGCCCGAGCGTCCGGGTTCTGCGGTGCTGCCGGCCGTGCGCGTGGTGGACATGCGCCGCGAGTTTGCCGCCAAGAACGGCTCCATCTTCTCGCGAAGCCTGCGCCAGGGCCTGCTCGAGGTGGCCGAGCGTCGCGAGAAGGCGGTGCTGTTGCTCAACCGTCGCGGATTTGCGAGCTTCCTCATGTGCCGCGAGTGCGGGTGCGTGCCCAGCTGCACGCACTGCTCCACGGCGCTCACCTACCACGAGCGCACCCATAGCCTCATGTGCCACAGCTGCGGGCGCAGCTGGTCGGTGCTGGCGTTTCCCAACCCTGCCACCAAGTGCCCCAACTGCGGCAGCCGCTACCTCGCGCAGTTTGGCCTGGGCACCCAGCGCGTGGAGGACGAGCTCAGGATGCTTTTGGGCGAGGGCGTGGACGTGATTCGCATGGACGCTGACACCACATCCACCAAGGGCGCCCACACGCGCCTGCTCGAGGCCTTTGACGCGAGCGAGTGCGCGGTGCTCGTGGGTACGCAGATGATCGCCAAGGGGCTCGACTTTCCCGAGGTGACGCTCGTGGGCGTCATCAATGCTGACACCACGCTCAAGCTGCCCGATTTTCGCGCGGCGGAGCGCACGTATCACTTGCTCGAGCAGGTGGCCGGCCGCGCTGGGCGAGGGGAGCGCCCGGGCGAGGTCATCGTCCAAACCTACTGGGCCACGCATCCGGCCATCGAGGCCGTGGCGAGCCACGACCGCGCAAGCTTTGAGCGCTACGAGCTCGAGCAGCGCGAGGAGGCCTACTACCCGCCGTTCTCGCGGCTGGGGCGCGTGGTGCTCGCGGGCGGCTCCGAGCGCGTGGTGCGCGAGCGCGCGGAGCGCGTGGCGCGCGAGCTACGTTCGCGCGTGGACGACGACGAGCGCTGGGAGGTGCTGGGTCCTGCCGAGTGCGTGAAGGGCAGGGTGAAGGATCGCTTTCGCCGCCATGTGCTCGTGAAGGCGCCCCTTGAGGCGGAGCTTGGTCCGGTGCTCGCGGAGTGCGCGGCAGGGCTGCCCCAAGACCGAGTGGTGAGCGTCTCTCTCGACGTGGACGCGTATGACCTTATGTAGCTCTTCTTTTGGCTGGGGCCGTGCGGCTGGGTGGGGCTTGCTCGGGGTATCATAAAAGATTGTGAACCTAATCCGCGCCTGCCGTGCCGTCCCAAGGCTAGCGGGCGCGCCAACGAAAAGGAGCCCCATGAGCGCTGCCGAAGACATCGTTCTCACTCCCGATCCGTGTCTCTCGCAGATGTGCGAGCCCGTGGCCGAGATCGACGACCACATCCGCGAGCTTGCCGAGCGCATGCTCGAGGACATGTACGCCACCGAGGGCTGCGGCCTTGCCGCCCCACAGGTTGGCGAGTGCATCCGCCTCGTGGTCATCGACTGCGACTACTGTGACGACGGCGGCAATAAGAACCCCTACGTGCTCATCAATCCCGAGATTGTGACGGCCGACGGCGACATGCGCTCGTTCAACGAGGGATGCCTCTCGTTCCCCGGCATCTCCTGCGAGATTGAGCGCCCGAGCCACGTCATCGTGCGCGCGCTCGATCTCAACGGCGACCTGCTCCAGTACGAGGCCGAGAACAACTTGCTCGCCGTCTGCCTGCAGCACGAGATTGACCACCTCAACGGCGTGACCATGGTCGACCACCTCTCGCCCATGAAGCGCATGCGTGCGCTGCGTGCCTGCGAGCAGGCCATCTCCGAGGGCGCCCGTCCCGGCCAGACGGCCGAGTAGGGAGGCTGCATGCGCGTCATCTTTATGGGCACGCCCGAGTTTGCCGTGCCCTCCCTGAAGGCGCTCGACGACGCCTTTGAGATTGCCTGCGTGCTGACCCGTCCCGACGCCGTGCGCAGCCGCGGCAAGAAGCTCGATCCGAGCCCCGTGAAGCTCGAGGCAACCGCCCGCAACCTGCGTGTTATTGAGACCAACCGCATAACGCCCGAGGTCTTGAGCGATCTTGCCGCCCTTAAGGCAGACATCATCTGCGTGGCCGCCTATGGCTGCATCCTGCCCGACGCGGTGCTCGAGCTGTGCCCTTTGGGCTGCATCAACGTGCATGCGTCGCTTCTGCCGCGTTGGCGCGGGGCGGCCCCCATTCAGCGCGCAGTGCTTACGGGAGACGAGCGTGCTGGCGTCTCCATCATGCGCGTGGTGCACGAGCTTGACGCGGGCGCCTATTGCTCGCAGGTCTCCACTGAGGTTGCCGATAAGCCCTGCGCCCAGGTGATGGCCGAGCTGGCCGAGCTGGGTGCCTCTGCGCTCGTTGAGGCCGTGCGCGACATCGAGGTTGGCCATGCCATGTGGGTTGAGCAGGACGAGGCGCTCGTGACCTACGCTCACAAGATCGACAAGGCCGAGATGCGCCTTGACCCCGCCGCTACGGCAGAGGAGAACGCCCGTCGCGTGCAGGCGAGCATGGATGCCGCGCCCGCGCGTTGCACCATAGCTGGCAAGGGTGTGCGCGTGATGCGTGCCCGCGAGGCCACGGCCGACGACGTGATGCAGCTGGCCGAGGCGCTGGCGCCCGTGGCTGTCGGCGAGGCTTCCACAGGCATACTTGCCACGCCGGGCTCTGTGCTCGTGGCTCACAAGCGCGTGCTTTTGGCGTGTGCCGAGGGAAGCCTGCTTGACCTTGTGAGCGTGAAGCCCGACGGCAAGCGAGAGATGGACGTGGCTGCGTGGGCGGCCGGCCTTCGTGGCGACGGGCTTACCTGGGAGCGTGCCTAATGGCGCAGGCGAGCCCCGCGCGTTCGGTGGCGCTGCGCCTGTTGGCGCGGCAGCGTCGTCGTGGCGCCCGTGCCCGCGATCTTTTGCGCTCGGCGCACGAGATGAACTCGTTGGGCAGCAAGGGGCGGGCGCTTGCGACTCGCCTCGTGCTGGGCGTCAATGGCGCCTCCGGCGAGCTCGACCGGCGCATCAACGCGCATGTGACGCGCCCAGCGAGTGTGGAGCCTCGTGTGCGCGACGCCCTGCGCCTTGCGTCGTTTGAGGTACTGTATCTGGACACGCCGCGGCAGGTGGTGGTGAGCCAGGGCGTGGAGCTTGTGCGCAGCGTGCAGCCACGTGCGGCGCGCATGGCCAACGCCGTGCTGCGTCGGGTGGCTGAGGGGCGCCCCGAGGTGGACGAGGCTCGCGAGGCGGTGGCTGCGGTTGGCGCCGGTACGCGCCGCAGTGTGACGGCCCGTGAGCTTGCCGTGGCTTCGGGCTATCCCACGTGGCTATGCGAGCGCTTGCTGGCAGATGTTGGTGCCGAGGGTACCGCCCGGATGTGTGCTTGCGCGCTTGAGCCGGCACCGGTGTATGTGGCTCGTGGCCCTCGGGCCGGCGAAGGGGTGCTGCCTGGGCGCCTTGCCGAGTTGGGGCTTGACCCTGTTGAGAGCGGCTGGCCCGAGTCTTGGCGCCTTGCGTCGCCGGCGGCGCTCGCGCAGAGCGGTCTCGTGGGCTCGTGTGAGGTGGTGACGGCAGACCTCGCCGCGCAGCTCGTGTGTCGCGTCGCCGCTGTGCCAGCGGGGCGCGTGCTTGAGGTTGGCCAGGGGAGGGGCACCAAGTCTGTGCTCTTGGCCGGGCTTGCGCGTGAGCTGCGCGATGCTGGCTGCGCCAGTGGCGCTGGGGCGCATGCAGAGGCTGGTGCTTGCGCGGGCGCTGTGGCTGGCGCGCTCCACATCTCCGGCTGCGACCTCATTCCTTCCAAGGTTGAGCTGAGTCGCAAGCGCATGGAGGTGGCGGGGCTTTCGCGTGCCGTGAGCTGCACTGCCCTTGATGCTACCAGACTTGGCTGCGCCGAGGGGCTTCCCAGTGAGCTGGCGGGCGTCTTTGACGTGGTGCTTGTGGACGCGCCCTGCTCGGGCACGGGTACCATGCGCCGGCACCCCGAGATTCCCTGGGCACTTGAGCGGGTGGCGGTGGACCCCAAGGCCGAGGGTTCGCTGCCCGCGCTTCAGCTTGCGATGCTCAAGGCTGCCTCTGCGCGCGTCTGCGAGGGTGGCGCGCTCGTCTACGCCACGTGCTCGGTGCTTGTGGCTGAGAACGAGGGCGTGGTGGAGGCCTTCCTCGCAAGCCCCGAGGGCGCAGGCTTCCGGCGCGCAAGCGTGCTTGAGGCGCCCGGGGTGCAAGTGCTTGGCGCTGAGGCGCGCGAGCTTGTTGCCTGCTGCGTTACGGAGACGGGTGCCTTCCAGTCTGTTCCTTGTGCTGGCTCTCACGACGGGCACTTCTGCTGCCGCCTTGTGCGCATGGGTGCTTAGGGCGCGTCGAGGGACGGCTTGCGCGCGTGCGTGGGCCTGGTTTGGTGCCCCTTTGCTTCCCTGGGCTGCTAGTGTTGGACTGGTTGGTTGCGCTTGCGTGGCTGTGCTTGCTCTGGGCTGGGGTGTGTGTGATTTGCCGCCCGGCGCACTTGCGTAGGGCCGGCTGTTGCGGCGTGTTCAAAGACGCACGGGCACTTGGGACGCGTTGCCGGAATTGATTCGCATCTGTGCGATTGGCGGCTGGATGGCTGCTCTGAGCTTATGCGGCCTTCGCTTCGCTGCGGGGCGTGCTCAGCACAGCTATCCGGCCGCTTTCTTATGAGAGCCTTGCTATCCAGGTCTACTGCGGGCGTTTTGAGCCTCGATTCGGCGTGCATGACAAAAGCGCTTGCAACCTTTATGGCGTGGCGTTGCCGCCCGGGCCTGCCACTGGCGCGTTTTACTCCCGATCGCATGGGGCTTTGGGAAAAATCGCGACTATTCAGCAATATGCACTGTGCATTTTCGGTACCTAGGACGCTCTGGCTGTCGGTTATGAACGTTGTGGACAAATCTGGAGCGTATAGCATGCAAATGGTTCATTGCTTGCAAGCGATTATCTGAAAAATCGTTGGTGTCAACGCTGAGGGTCGCGCCAGCACGGATTCTGTTTGCTGAATAGTCGCGATTTTTCCCATGTACATCGAGCAAGCGCAAAATGCCTTCCAGAAAACCGTATAAACATGGCAAAATATACACACCGCTGCATCTTGCGCAAATTGCCAGCTGCGGCAAGAGGGTAACGAGGCTCAAGAGCGCGAGCCGCACAGCGAAGACGCCTGCCAGCGGGTCAGAGCCCCACTCCTGCGCTCGCAGCCCCTTCCAGCAACGCCGCCGAGGCAGGCCCCCGGCAAGAAAAACCCGAGGCCTCGCGCGTGCAAAAGACCTCGGGCTCATCAATCCTGCTGGCCACCTAACATCAGGCGCCGCCCAGCCGAGTGTTTGCGGGCTAGTTGCCGGAGCAGTGCTCGCAGCCGGCGCAGGCGCCAGAGCCGCCGCCGCGCTGGTCGGTGTTGTAGAAGCCCGACCCCTTGAACGCAATGCCGCTTGGCTCAAAGACGCGTTCGCAGGCAGCTCCGCACTCGGGGCAGGTGATCTGCGGACGCTCGCTCATGGGGTGCTCAACTTCAAACACGTTGCTGCAGCTGCTGCAGCGATAGTCATAACGGGCCATGTGATACAAACCTCCAGGTGCAGAATCGGCGTTGCCGCCGGATAGAACGATTGGCGTGAGCCACAAGGGTCTACTTTACCCAATCGCGCTAGTATGAAGCAGGAAAACTTACACCTTCACTCGAAAGGGTGCGCAATGGCACAGATTCTCGGCGCAATCTTTGACTGCGACGGCACGTTACTCGATTCCATGCAGATGTGGTACTCAGCCTTTGAGGAGCTTGTGGGGCGCTATGGCCTTGAGGCCACGAAAGAGATGCAGGAGACGGTGGAGCCCATAACACTGCCTGAGAGCTGCGCTTGGCTGCATGAGACCTATGGAATTGGCGAAAGCGGGCCTGCCCTCAACGAGGAGCTCATCTCGTGGGTGCGTCACGAGTACGCCACCAACGTGGCCGAGATGCCCGGCGCCCGCGCAATGGTTGAGGAGCTGCATGAGGCGGGTGTGCCCATGATCATTGCCACCTCAACCTCGTCTGCCGAGGTGCGTGAGGCGCTCGCGGTTCATGGTCTTGACCAGTACTTCATTGACGTGGTGTGCACGGCCGAGGTTCGAGACGGCAGAGACAAGGATTTCCCCGACGTCTACCTTGAGGCGCTCGAGCGCCTGGGTACGCCGCTTGATCACACCTGGGTGTTTGAGGATGCGCCCTTTGGCGTGCAAACCTCGCGCAAGGCGGGCTTTCACGTGGTGGGCATCCACAATGACCATGACGGCCGAGACGAGGCCGCCGTGCGTCCGTGGGCAGACATCTTTTCTGAGAACTACGAGGGCGTCTCGCTTGCAGCCATTCGCGCGTACGGCGAGGGCTCGGGTTGCTCGGATGGGGAGGCGTAGGGCATGCGTGTGTTGCTGGTTGCGGGGTCTCCCGAACCAAGTTCGCCCGGGCTTGTGGCAAGGCTGAGTCGTGAGGCCGAGCTTGTGATGGCCATCGACCGAGGCGCCGAGGCGTGCCGCGCGGCGGGCGTGGCGCCTTCGGCCTTTTGCGGGGACGCTGACACGGTAAGCCCAGAGACGCTCGCCTGGGTGCGCGAGCGGATGGGCGAGAGGCCGAGCGCGCCGGATGGGCCCCTGGCGGTGACGCCCGCCGACGAGCGGCGCGACATCCCCGAGGTGCGGGGCCTGCATGGCTGGCAGGGCATCCGGCTGTTTGAGCCAGCCAAGTACGACACGGACCTGAGCTTGGGCTTCTCGTGCGCGCGTCAGGTGGCCTCCGAGCAGGGCGAGCCGCTTGCGGTGACCCTTACCTGTGCGAGCGCCGGGCGCATGGATCATGCCCTCGCGGTCTTTGGGGTGCTCGCGGCAAACGCAGATCTGGCGCCCGTGCTTGTGGAGGACGCCTTCACGTGCAACATCCTCTCGCCCCGGGGCGCCACAACCTGGCAGCTGGGCGAGAAGGCGCAGGGGAAGCATTTCTCGTTTGTGGCCCTGGCAGACGGTTCGTGCGTTAGCGAGCAAGGCATGCGCTGGGAGCTCGACCATTTCCGAGTGGACGCTCTGCGCGACCGAGGCATCTCCAACATAGTAGATACCAAGAACGCCTCCATCACCTGCCACAAGGGCGTCATAGCAGCATTCCTCATCTCATAAAGGTGACAAATGCTCAGAGCAAATGTCACATCTTCGCATGGAACGTCCCCTGTAGGCAATAGGTTGCTACAAGTGAGCGGCTGGATATTTGCTCTGAACGAGTTCCGCAACGAAGCGAGTATTGTTTGAGTTCAGAGCAAACATCCAGCCGCCCAACCTTATGTGCGCATATTCACACTCCGTACACAAAAAAGGAGCCGCCGGAGCGACTCCTTTCATAAACGCTATGAACCAAGCCTTAGGAACGGGCGACCTTGCCAGACTTCAGGCAGGTGGAGCAGACGTTCATCTTCTTCTTGTGACCGTCAACAACCACGCGAACGCTCTGGATGTTAGGACGGAACTTGCGGTTGGTGACACGGTGGGAGTGGCTGATGGAACGGCCAGCGACCGGGTGCTTGCCGCAGATTGCGCATACCTTAGACATGGTTAGGACCTCCATTTGAGCGGCACGTTCTCTGCGGCCGCCTTCGACATAAAGCTGGATAAGAATAGCACAGCTAGCGCTGCCTGCAAGCGAATTTCGCCGAGATGTTGTGTCCGTGCTGTGAAGCGTACCCCAACCGGTGGTCTGACTGTATGACACGAACAGCGATGGATATACTACCTAACGCTAGAAACTAATAGTAGAAGGTAAACGTTAGGAGGTTCCTATGTGTGATGAGCCTACGCCGCTCGGGGACGCAGGGCAAGCCACGAGCGACTCCCGTGCGTCTGTGTCTGCGGAGAGGCCCTTGCGTGCCTCCGCGGGGGAATCCGCGCTCATGCTGACGGGAGAGCATGCGTGCCCCTCGCCAGGGGAGCTCGCTTTCGCGGCGCCCGCGCCCGCACCCGCGCACCGTGCGCCAGTGGAGCCCGCCGCTGCTCCGGAGCCCGCCACGGCGCCCGCACCCGCGCACCGTGCGCCAGTGGAGCCCGCCGCTGCTCCGGAGCCCGCCACGGCGCCCGCACCCGCGCATCCCTCGGCAGGGGAGCCCGCCGCGGCTCCGGCACCCGCACCCGCCCTCGAATCGCTCGCCACTGAGCTCATTCGCAAGGCGTTTGAGCTTGCCCGCCTCAAGCCCTCCCGCAAGGTGAGCGAGAGCTCACGTGGCCTGCCCGCCGTGATGGCCGAGCTCCTGTTTGCCGCAAGCCCGCTCTCGCCCGGAGAGCTCGCCCGTCGCACGGGCGTCACCGACGCGCGCATCGCCAACAGCCTGAAGGCGCTCGAGGGACGCGGCTACATCGAGCGGCACGCGTCGAGCGTGGACAAGCGCCGCGTGGAGGTCATGCTCACGCCGCTCGGCCTTGAGCGGGCGCAAGCGCTTCAACGCGAGGCCGTGGCCTTCACGGCAGGCTTTTTGAACGAGCTTGGCGAGGTAGACGCCCGTGAGCTTGTGCGCCTCTTGGGGCGCGTGGTTGAGGTGACCCGCGAGCGCCGCGAACAGGGGCGCAGCTGTGAGCCAAGCGAAGCGTGCGGCTTTTGCGAGAAGGGGGAGAGCGGTGAAGATCGTTAAGTTGTTCAAGCGCCATATCCTGGCGCTCGTGGCCATCGCGGTGTTGCTCATCATCCAGGCAAACGCCGAGTTGGCCTTGCCCAATTACATGAGCGAGATCGTGGACGTGGGCATCCAGCAGGGAGGCATCGCCTCGAGCGTGCCCCAGACCATCCGCGCGAGCGCACTCGAAGACCTCGAGCTCTTCATGGACGAGGACGCCCAGGCGCTCGTGGAGGCAGCCTATGCGCCGGCAGATGCCGAGGGTATTCGCGCCTTCCAGGGCTCCGATGCCGAGGCGGCGGCGGAGGGCGAGCTTGCGAGTGCCATGAGCCTGCCCGAGACGGCCGTGCTCGCGCTCGAGCAGGGGCTCGACGCCTCAACGCTCGGCGGTGAGGCGCAGGCGGGCACCATCACGCTCGAGACGGTGCGCGCCGGCGTGGCGGCAGGGCGCATTTCGGGCGAGCAGCTCGTGGAGGCTGCTGAGCGCATGGGAGATGCCATGGGCGAGATGGGCGGCTCCATCGTGGAGCAGCGCGCCGTGAGCTACGTGAAGGCCGAGTACGAGGCCCAGGGCATCGACGTGGCCGACGTGCAGAACGCCTACCTCGGCCGCACCGCTACCACCATGTTTGCCCTGTGCCTCGTGAGCCTCGTGGCCACGGTGCTCACCGGCGTCTTTGCCTCGCATACCGCGGCCACCATCGCCCGCGACCTGCGTCGCGAGACCTTCTCCCGCGTCATGAGCTTCTCGCCGGCCGAGGTCAACAAGTTCTCGCAGGCCTCGCTCATCACGCGCTGCACTAACGACGTGCAGCAGGTGCAGATGGCGGCGACGCTGTTCATGCGCATGGTGCTCTATGCGCCCATCCTCGGCATCGTTGCCGTGACCCGTGTCATCGCCACCTCTACCGGCCTGGAGTGGACCATTGGCGTGGCGGTCATCGCGGTGTCTGCCACGGTGGGCGTCCTCATGGGTCTCACCATGCCCAAGTTCAAGCGCATGCAGTCGCTCGTTGATCGCGTGAACCTCGTGGCGCGCGAGATGCTCGACGGGCTCATGCCCATCCGCGCCTTTGGCCGCCAGGAGCATGAGCTCGAGCGATTTGACGAGGCGAGCCGTGAGCTCATGCGCACGCAGCTGTTCACCAACCGCGCCATGAACTTCATGATGCCGCTCATGATGCTCGTGATGAACTGCGTCACCATCCTCATCGTGTGGTTTGGTTCCCACGGCGTCTCCGACGGCGTGATGCAGGTGGGCGACATGATGGCTTTCATGAGCTACACGATGCAGATCGTCATGGCGTTCATGATCCTCACCATGGTCTCGGTGATGCTGCCGCGCGCCGAGGTGGCGGCCGAGCGCATCGAGGACGTCCTTGCCACGAGCTCGTCCATCCAAGACCCGGCCACGCCCAAGCTGCCTGCGGCGGACGCCCCGCGCGGCGAGCTTCGCTTCAACAACGTGAGCTTCCAGTACCCGGATGCACGCGAAGACGTCATCGGCAACGTTAGCTTTACCACGCACGCCGGCCAGATGCTCGGCATCATTGGCTCCACGGGCTCGGGCAAGTCAACGCTCGTGCAGCTCATCCCGCGCCTGTACGACGTGACGGGCGGCTCGGTCTCGCTCGACGGCGTGGACGTGCGCGACTGGTCGCTCTCCGAGCTCCGCTCCCGCATCGGCTACATCCCGCAGCAGGGGAGGCTCTTCTCGGGCACGGTCGAGAGCAACCTTAAGTTTGCCGGAGACGCCGTGAGCGACGCCGACATGCGCCGCGCGGCAGAGATTGCCCAGGCCAAGGAGTTTATCGAGGGGCGCGAGGGGGCGTATGCGTCGGAGGTCTCCCAGGGAGGCTCCAACGTCTCGGGCGGTCAGCGCCAGCGCCTGGCCATTGCCCGCGCGCTTGCCAAGAACCCCGAGGTGGTGGTCTTTGACGACTCCTTCTCCGCCCTCGACTACAAGACCGACGCGGCCCTGCGCGAGGCACTTGCGGCCCAGGTAACCGACGCCGCGCTCGTGGTGGTGGCGCAGCGCGTGGCCACCATCATGCACGCGCACGAGATCATCGTGCTCGACGAGGGGCGCGTCGTGGGCCGCGGTACGCACGAGGAGCTCTTGCGCTCCTGTGCCGCCTACCTCGAGATTGCCGAGAGCCAGCTTTCGGCCGAGGAGCTGGGGCTCACGCCAGACGAGATTGCGCGCATCAAGGAAGGGGGAGAGCGCTAATGGCAGATACGCAGCAGAAGGGCGCCGGAATGCCCGCTGGCCTCGGCCAGGGTCGCGGCATGGGGTCCGTGGGCGGCGCGGTTGAGAAGCCCAAGGACTTCCGCGGCACCATCACCAAGCTTCTGGGATACGTGGGCGAGCACAAGCTTGCCGTGTTCTTTGGCATCGCGTTCGCGGTGTGCTCGGTGGTGTTCAACATCGTGGGCCCGAAGGTCTTGGGCTCGGTCACCACCAAGCTCTACGAGGGGCTCGTTGCCAAGGTGCAGGGCACCGGCAGCGTAGACTTTGGCTGGATTGGCCGCACCCTGCTCATGCTTTTGGGCATCTACCTCGCAAGCTCGGCCTGTAACCTCTTCCAGGGCTGGCTCATGACGGGCGTCACCCAAAAGGTGGTGTACCGCATGCGCCGCGAGATCTCCGAGAAGATCTCGGTGGTGCCCATGAGCTACTTCGCCGGCCACTCCAAGGGAGACGTGCTCAGCCGCATCACAAACGACGTTGACACGCTGGGCCAGTCGCTCAACCAGTCCATCACCCAGCTCATCACCTCCATCACCCAGATCGTGGGCGTGTGCGTGATGATGCTCTCCATATCCGTGCCGCTCACGGGCGTGACGGTGCTCACGCTACCGGTGTCTGTTGTGATCGTGGGCGTGATGGTGCACTTCTCGCAGAAGTACTTCCGCGAGCAGCAAGAGGTGCTGGGCCGCGTCAACGGCATCGTGGAGGAGGACTTTGCCGGCCAGGGCGTGATCCAGGTGTTTGACCGCGCCGAGCGCTCCGTGGAGGAGTTCGAGCGCCAAAACGACCGCCTCTTTGTCTCGGGCTGGCGCAGCCAGTTTCTGAGCGGCCTCATGATGCCGCTCATGACGCTCGTGGGAAACATGGGCTATGTGGGCGTGGTTGTGGTGGGCGCTCAGCTGGCGCTGACGGGCTCCGCCACCCCTGGCGACATCCAGAGCTTCATCCAGTACGTGCGCAACTTCACCCAGCCCATCCAGCAGCTCGCCAACGTGAGCAACACGCTCCAGAGCATGGCCGCCGCCACCGAGCGCGTCTTTGAGTTCTTGGACGCCCCCGAGGAGAGCGATGCCGAGGCAACGCGGCTGCCCGAGCGGCGCGAGGGTCGCGTGGAGTTTGACCACGTGCGCTTTGGCTATGCATCCGACACCCCCATCATCCACGACTTCACCTTCACGGCAGAGCCTGGGCAGACGGTGGCCATCGTGGGCCCCACGGGCGCGGGCAAGACCACGCTCATCAAGCTCCTGCAGCGCTTCTACGACGTGGACGCGGGCTCGCTCAAGGTTGACGGCATCGACGTGCGCGACTGGCAGCGCTCGGAGCTCCGCCGGGAGTTCGCGATGGTGCTTCAAGACACGTGGCTGTTCCGTGGCACCATCCGCGAGAACATCCGCTACGGCAGGCCCGATGCCACCGACGCCGAGGTGGAGGCGGCCGCCCGTGCGGCGCGCTGCGACCACTTCATCCACACGCTCGCCGGCGGCTACGACTTCGAGATCAACGAGGAGGGCACCAACCTCTCCCAGGGCCAGCGCCAGCTCGTGACCATCGCCCGCGCGGTGCTCGCAGACCGTCCGGCGCTCATCCTGGACGAGGCCACCAGCAACGTCGATACGCGCACCGAGGAGCTCATCCAGCGCGCGATGGACGCCCTTATGCAGGGACGCACGAGCTTCGTGATCGCCCACAGGCTCTCCACCATCCGCAACGCCGACGTGATCTTGGTACTACGCGACGGCGACATCGTGGAGCGCGGGACCCACGCAGAGCTCCTTGCCCTGGGCGGCTTCTACGCCGAGCTCTACAACTCGCAGTTTGCCGAATAGGGCGGCTGCGTCCATAATTGCTCTCCCAGCGCGACTGACGGCCACCTTTGCCGCCGGTCGCGCTATACTTTCAGCGCATATGATTGCTCAGAGGGCGGGCTATCCCGCAAGCATGGCGGCCCTGCCGCCATCCGAGAGGAGACACCATGGCCGAAGCCGTCCCCGGTACGCTCCGGGTTTCCAATAACGTCATCGCCGACCTGGCCGGCTACGCCGCGCTCGAGTGCTACGGCGTGGTGGGCATGGCCTACACCGACGCCCAGGACAACATCGTGCGACTCCTCTCGCTCGGAAGCCTGCGCAAGGGCATCGACGTCGAGGTGGAGCAGGGTCGCGTCAAGGTCGACCTCCACATCGTCCTCGAGCAGGGCGTGAACATGGCGAGCGTCTCGCGCAACCTCGAGAGCGCCGTGCGCTTCACCCTCAAGGAGGTCGCCGAGATCGACAACGTGGACGTGGTGGTTCACGTCGAGGACCTGCGCATGCACTAGCGCCTGCGCCAAACGCACCTTCGCGGCCCGGGGCCTCCGGGCCGTTCGCACCTGCCCGCAAGGGCCGTACGAGACCCCGTGAGGTCTAACTGATTTGGAGAGAGTCCCACACATGATTGCCAACGTGATTCGCTCGTGCTTCCCCGTGGCCGCCCAGGCCGTCGCCGCCAAGGCCGAGGACATCAACAAGCTCAACGTCTTCCCCGTGCCCGACGGCGACACTGGCACCAACATGTCGCTCACCCTCGGCACCGTCGTGCGCGAGGTCTCGGCGCTGCCCGCCGGCGCGACCATGGAAGACGTGGCCCGCGCCATCACGCACGGCTCGCTCATGGGCGCCCGCGGCAACTCCGGCGTCATCACGAGCCAGATCCTGCGCGGCATGGCCGAGGGCTTGGTGGGCGCCCACGAGCCCGTTACCACGGCAGACGTTGCCGCCGCCTTCCGCAACAGCGTGAAGGTCGCCTTCAAGGCCGTGCGCAAGCCGGTGGAGGGCACCATCCTCACCGTCATCCGCGACGTCTCTTGCGCCGCAGACCGCTGCGAGAAGGAGAGGCTCTCCGTTGCCGGGACGCTCGAGGCGCTCGTGGTGGAGGCCTATGAGTCTGTGGCCCGCACGCCCGATCTGCTTCCCGTCCTCAAGGAGAACGGAGTCGTCGACTCGGGTGCCTATGGCTTTGCCACCTTCATCGAGGCCTTTGTGAACGCCGCGCTCGGCCACGAGGGCACTGTTGACTTTGAGACGAGCGTCGCCACCTCCGAGAGCGCCCATAACGCGGCCGACGCCCGCGTGGCCATCGAGCTCAACGACGACTGGGAGGGCTCGGAGTTCCGCTACTGCAACGAGTTCCTCTTCAAGGCCGAGGGCGCCTTTGACGAGGACGCAGCCCTCGCGCACCTCGCCACCCTGGGCGACTGCGAGCTCGTGGTGGGCTCCTACCCCGATTTCAAGGTGCATGTGCACTCCAACGAGCCCAACCGCGTGCTCGAGTACATGCTGCAGTTTGGCCAGGTGTACGAGGTCTTCATCCACAACATGGACATGGAGTCCCACGACCGCACGGCCAAGATCGCAGCCGATCAGGCCGAGGCTGCCGCGGCTCCCAAAAAGCCGCTCGGCTTTGTGGCCGTGGCCGCCGGTGACGGCGAGGCCGAAATCTTGAAGTCCCTCGGCGTTGACGTTGTGGTCTCGGGTGGCCAGACGATGAACCCCTCCACCGCAGACATCCTCGACGCGGTGGCCCTTGCGGGCGCCGAGAGCGTCATCGTGCTTCCCAACAACGGAAACATCCGCATGGCTGCCGAGGCTGCCGCCACGGCCAGCGAGGACGTGAAGGTTGTGGTGGTTCCCACCAAGACGGTGCCGCAGGCCTTCTCGGCCATGTTTGCCGTTGACATGGACGCCACGGCCGAGGAGAACGCCGAGGCCATGGTCGAGGCCTTCTCCGCCGTGCGCGACGGCGAGGTGACCCATGCCGTGCGCGACTCTCAGGCGGCCGACGGCTCGCCCATCCACTCCGGCGACGTCATGGGCATCGAGGGCGGCGCCATCACCGTGGTGGGCTCTGAGGTGGAGCAGGTCACGCTCGACCTCATTGCCAAGATGCAGGACGAGGAGGAGGGCGACACCCTCACCATCCTCGCCGGCGCCGACATGGACGAGGAGCGCTTCGGGGCCCTGTGCGAGCGCATCGAGGAGGCCAACCCCGATCTGGAGCTTGACGCCCATCGCGGCGGCCAGCCGCTGTATCCCGTCATCTTCTCCATTGAGTAGGCGGGTAGCGCAGGCGTGAATGATACGCGCAACACGAGTGTTGTGGTGGGCGAGGCGGCAGAGCGCCTCGCCCGTACGCGGGCGTGGGACACAGATGTCTCGCGCCTGCGTTTTGCTAGTGGTACCAGGCTTGAGGCGCTTGGGCGCATGGGCATCCGCACCGTGCGCGACCTGTTGCTGCGCACGCCTCATCGCTACCTCGACTTCTCGCGCGTGGTCTCCATTGGCATGGCAGACGTAGGCGCCGAGGCCACGGTGGTGGCCACGGTTGACAAGGTGGTGCTCAAGCGGCCAAAGCCGCGCCTGCAGATCTGCGAGGTGGCGCTCGTGGATGCCACGGGCGTGCTGATGTGCGCCTTCTTCAAGCAGCCGTGGCTTGCCGAGCAGCTGCGTCGCGGAGACGTGCTGGCGGTCTCGGGCAAGGTGAGCTTTGCCTATGGCTTCAAGCAGATGAACCCTGCGTTTCACGAGGTGGTGAGCCGGACGCAGGAGCGCGATGCTGGCGCGTCGGGCGTGCCGGGTGCCGCGAGCGCCCCTGGCTTGGCGGCCCCTCGGCCTGCGGCCGGCACGCCCGCCGCGGCCGCGCAGCAGCCCGCAGCGCCTGCCGCCTACGCCCGCATCCTGCCCGTTCACTCGGCAGGCGAGGGGCTTTCGGTTGCCTGGGCGCGCCGCATCGCCTCCGTGGCGCTCGCCTCCGTAGGCGACGCGTGCGACTTCATGCCCGCCTCGTTCGTGGCCAAGCACCACCTCATGACCGAGGCCAGGGCCGTACGCGAGGCTCACTTTCCCTCCAACCTCAAGGCGGCCGAGCGTGCCCGCAGGCGTCTTGCCTACGACGAGCTCATGTGCCTGCAGGCCGCCATGCTCTCGAGGCGAGCCATCGCCCTTGAGGGCGCGCGCGCACACACCCATGTCTTAGACGGTGCCCATAAGCAGGCGCTTCTCGCGTCGCTTCCCTTTACGCTCAGCGAGGAGCAGCAGGTTGCCACCGCAGAGATCCTCGCCGACATGGCCGCCCCCCACCCCATGAACCGCCTGCTTCTGGGCGACGTGGGCACGGGCAAGACGGCCGTCGCCGCCGTGTGCCTCGCCGCCGTGGCAGACTCGGGCTCGCAGGCGGCGGTGATGGCGCCCACCTCGGTGCTGGCGCGCCAGTATGCCGAGAAGCTCGGGCCCCTCTTTGATGCGGTGGGCGTGAGCTGGGCGCTCGTGACGGGCGCCACGCCTGCCTCGGAGCGCGCCTCTGTGGCCGTGCGCCTGGCCGCAGGCGAGCTTGCGGTGCTCTTTGGCACCACGGCGGTGCTCGGCCACGACCTGCGCTTCGCCAACCTCTCGCTTGTAATCGTGGACGAGCAGCACCGCTTTGGCGTGGGCCAGCGCACGGCGCTGCGAACCAAGGGCACCGTGCCCGACCAGCTCACCATGACGGCCACGCCCATCCCGCGAACGCTCGCGCTTTCTGTATACGGAGACCTTGCCTGCTCGCGCATCACGAAGCGCCCGCGCGCTGGCGCTGGCATCACCACCAAGCTCATCACGCCCGAGAACGCAGACATCGCGCACACGGCCATCGCCGAGGCGGTGGCGGCGGGGCACCAGGCCTACGTGGTGTGCCCTCTCGTCGAGGACACCGACACCGAGGCCGAGCTCGACGAGGTTCCCGAGGGCGCGCGCACCCAGGCAAAGCCCCACTCTGCCGCCTCCACCTACGAGCGCCTGCGCACGCGCGTGTTCCCGGCCCTCAACGTGGGGCTCGTCACGGGGCGCATGAGCGCGGCCGAGAAGGATGAGGCCATGGAGCGGTTCCGTTCGGGCGAGACCCAGGTGCTCGTCTCCACCACCGTCATAGAGGTGGGCATCGACGTGCCCAACGCCACGGTGATGATGATTTGGGACGCCGACCGCTTTGGCCTGGCGGCCCTGCACCAGCTGCGTGGACGTGTGGGCAGAGGCGACGTTGCCGGCAGCGTGTACCTCGTGAGCGCGGCACGCGGCACGAGCCCGGCCAAGAAGCGCCTCTCGGTGCTCGAGCGCACCTCCGACGGCCTTGAGCTTGCCGAGATGGACTTGCGCCTGCGCCACGAGGGCGAGGTCTTGGGGTATCGGCAAAGCGGTGGGGTCACGCTCAGGCTCGTAGACCTCGCGGCAGACGCAGACCTGGTTGAGGCGGCGCTCGAGGACGCGCGGGCGCTCGTGGGGGATGACCCGGCGCTTGCCAAGGCGTACAATCGCCCCTTGGCTCGTGAGGTTCGCAGGCGCTTTGGCGCCTACTTTGAAGGGGAGAGATCAAGATGAGGATTGTTGGAGGCGAGTGGCGCGGCCACCCCATCGAGGCGCCCGAGGGGCGCGACGTGACCCGTCCCACCACCGACCGCGTGCGCGAGGCCGTGGCCTCGATGCTGCTCTCTGCCCGCGGCCTTACGCTTGAGGGCGCGCGCGTGCTCGACGCCTTTGCGGGCTCGGGCGCCATGGGCCTCGAGCTCCTGAGCCGAGGAGCCGCGTGGTGCACCTTCGTCGACGTCGACAAGGGCGCCCAGGCGCGCGTGAGGAGAAACGCCAAGGCTCTGGGCGCCGCGCCTAGCTCCCACACCGTGCTGCGCGCAGACGTGGAGCGTCTCGCCCAGGCGGGCACCATCACGGGAGCCCCCTTCGACATCGTGGTGCTCGACCCGCCCTATGCCACCGAGGCCGGCCGCGTGGCGGCCCTCGTTGAGGCGCTTGCCGCATCCGGCCTGCTTGCGCCAGGCGCGCTTGTGCTCTACGAGCGCTCGTCTACAGCCCCTGCCACGGAACCCGCGGGCTTTGTCGTGCTCAGGCAAAAGCGCTACGGCCAGACCTCGGTAGACCTTCTCGAGCGAGAGGACATGCTCAATGGCTAGCGGACTTTCCCAGATCAGGCACGTGGTGGTGCCGGGCACCTTCGACCCGATCACCTATGGCCACATCGACGTGGTGCGCCGCGCCACGCGCATCGCCGAGCACGTGACGGTGGCTGTCGCGGCCTCGCTCGGCAAGAACGGCACGGGCCCCACCTTCTCTATTGAGGAGCGCGTGGAGCTCGCCCGCGAGGCGCTTGCCGCGGAGGGCGTGGGCACAGGCGTTGACGTGCGTCCGCTCACGGGCCTGCTCGTGGACTTTTGCCACGAGGTGGGCGCGGGAGGGGTGGTCAAGGGCCTGCGCGCCATGACGGACTTTGAGTACGAGCTGCAGCAGGCAGACCTCAACTTCCGCCTTGCGCCCGACGTGGAGAGCATCTTCGTCATGAGCAACCCCTCCTATGGCTACGTGTCCTCGTCGATCGTGCGCGAGCTGGCGGGGCTTGGTTCGGACGTCTCGCTGCTCGTTCCGCCCTGTGTCGTGAAGAAGCTGCAGGGGAGATTCGGCAACTAGCGCCCATAGCTGCGCATATGGTAAAGTTGTGCGAATAGCGGGTCACTCCCGTACTTTTTGGTGGCTCGCCACCGCTCTAAGAGAGAACCAGGTGGCCTGAGCTGGCGTTTTTTGGTGCCGCTCGGGGCAAGCATGAAAGGAGCCTGCGCATGCAGCCGGGTGAGGAGATCGAGGCGCTCGTCCTCGAGCTTGAGGATATTGTGTCCGAAGGCAAGAAGCCCATCATGGGCGGCACGGGTAACAACCCCAGGATCGTTGACGCAGACGAGATCTTCTCCCTGCTCGACGAGATGCGCAGCGTGTTTCCCGAGGAGTTCCAGACGGCGCGTCGCATCCAGAAGGAGGAGGAGGAGATCCTCGCCCGCGCGCACCAGACGGCAGATTCCATCATCGCCGACGCCCAGCAGCAGGCCATGATCTTGGCCGGAGACCAAGAGGTCGTGCGTCTCGCCAACCAGCAGGCCGAGGAGATCCGCGACCAGGCCTCCCAGTACGAGCGCGACCTGCGCTATCACATCAACGACTACGCTGAGGGCGTGCTCACTGGCATCGAGGACAACCTCAAGAGCGTCATTAGCCAGCTCGAGCGCAGCCGCCAGGCCCTTGACGACGGCTCTTCGCGCAGGTAGGTCCCATGGAGCAGATCATCATCACGGTCGATGAGCGTCTGGAGGGGGCGGGTGCGTGCCTGCCCGTCTCTGGCCACATCGACCAGAGCGGCTACTCCTTGGGCGAGCACGAGTTTACGCTGCCCCAGGGCATCGACTACGACCTTGTGCTCACCAACGCCGGCGAGGGCATCTTGGCGAGCGGCATCGTGCGCGCCCACGTGGTGGGCACCTGCGATCGCTGCCTCGAGGATGCCGAGTTTGACATCGCCAGCGAGGTGGACGAGTACTTCCTCTTTGAGGCCCCTGCCGAGGAAGACCTCAGCGACGACGAGGATGAGGTAGACTTCTCGCTCATCTCCGATGAGCACACCTTTGACCTCGCCGAGCCCATCGAGGCGGCGCTGTTCATGGAGACGCCCTTTGTGGTGCTGTGCCGCGAGGACTGCCTGGGCCTTTGCCCCACCTGTGGCGCCAACCTCAACGAAGGAGACTGTGGCTGCGCTGAGAAGCGCGCCGAAGAGGCTGCCAAGGAAAACCCCTTTGCCAAGCTTGCCGAGCTCAAGCTTGACGATGCGCCCGCCGAGGGCTCCGAGGCATAGCGTGCAACTTTCGGGCATGCGTGCATGCCCACTCGTGCCCTCCGGGCGTCGCTCACGCGCCCGCATGTGGAGGGCCGTGCACATTTCTGCAAAATTGCTGGTAATGTGCATCCCCATCGTGCTATCATTCGGCTTTGTCTGTGAGTACCGTCTCCGCGAGGTAAGCGAGACGCGTGGACGTGAGATTCGTAAGAGAGGTCAACAATGGCAGTACCCAAGCAGAAAAAGGGCCGCAGCGCTACCCACACCCGTCGCTCGGCCAACAGCAAGCTCGCGACCCCGTCGCGCTCCACGTGCCCGCAGTGTGGTGCCGTCAAGCTTCCGCACCGTGTGTGCCCGAGCTGCGGTTACTACAGGGACCGCGAGGTCATCGTTACCGAGTAGTTGCTTGGTATGAGTATGTGATGGGGCCGGCCTTTTGGCTGGCCCTTTTTGTATGCCAAGGTTTGCGGAGGAGGACAGCATGACATGCGTATGTGTTGACGCCATGGGTGGCGACGAGAGGCCCGAGGTGGTGCTTGAGGGAGTCGCCCTCGCGCTGGCGGCAGACCCCGAGCTTGAGGTGCTCGTTGCCGGAGCCGAGGACGTTGTGGTGCCGTTTTGCGCCAAGCATGCCCATGCGCGTGCCCTCGTGACCACCGAGGTCATCGAGATGGGAGATCACCCCACCGAGGCCGTGCGCCGCAAGAAGGACTCTTCCATCGTGCGAGGATGTCGTGCCGTGCGCGCCGGCGAGGCCGACGCCTTCTTCTCCGCGGGCTCCACGGGAGCCATGCTTGCCGCCGGCACGCTCGTGGTGGGCCGCCTCAAGGGCGTGAGCCGCGCGGCGCTCGCCAGCGCCCTTCCCGGCGCCGACCCCTCGCACATGACGACCTTCCTCGACCTCGGCGCCAACGCAGACTGCACGCCCGAGATGCTGCTGCAGTTTGCCCGTATGGGCTCTGCCTACTCGCGCGTGGTGGTGGGCGTGGAGGAGCCGCGCGTGGCCCTGCTCAGCAACGGCACCGAGGACACCAAGGGCTCCTCTGGGGTGCTTTCCGCCCACGAGCTCTTTGCCAAGGCGCAAGACCTCAACTTCGTGGGCAACTGCGAGGGCCGAGACATCCTCTGCGGTGAGCTCGATGTCATTGTCACCGACGGCCTTACGGGCAATGTGGCCCTGAAGACCCTCGAGGGCACGGCCAAGTTCATCGTGGCGCGCCTCAAGGCGGGTGCCAAGGCCAAAAAGACGGTGGGCGTGGGCGCACTGCTCGTAAAGCCCGTGCTCACCGATATTGCCACCCTGCTCTCGGGCGACCAGTTTGGCGGAGCGGCCCTGCTCGGTCTCAAGGCCCCCGTCCTTGTGGGTCATGGCGCCACCAACCCCGAGGCCATTAAGAACGGCACCCTCACCGCCGCCCGCTGCGTAAGAGAAGACCTCTGCGGCAAGATGGCAGAGGCCATCGCAGAGGCGTAAAAAGCGCAGAGCGGCGAAGCATCGCAGCAGGTAGGCCGGGGTACTATCGCTCCGGGCGAGTTCTGCAGCGTAGCGAGGACTGTCTGAGTCCAGAGTGATAGCGCCCCGGCCTCGCCCTAGCGAACGCAATTCTTGCCGTGTTCATTTGCGCCCATGAGCGTAGAATGTAGGGTTGCTAAACATTCACGTGCGCGCCGCGCACACAAGATCTGAGGGGGAGCGCGCATGCCTTGCGCTGCCGATACCGAACGCGTCCGTCACATCGAGTCCATCTGTGGTCACCAGTTCCGCAACCGCGATCTGGTGCTGGCTGCCATCACGCACCCCAGCGCCGCCGAGCGGCTCCCGGTGTCTGCCTCCTACGAGCGCCTGGAGTTTCTGGGGGACTCCATCTTGGGCGCCATCGTGGCAACCGACCTGTTTGAGCGCTTTGGCGACATGGACGAGGGTGAGCTCACCCGCCTCAAGATCGCCCTGGTCTCGGGCAAGCAGCTCTCTGCCGTGGCCGAGGGCCTGGGCATTGGCGAGTGCATCATCTTTGGCGAGTCCGAGAAGGGCACTGGTGCCCGCGGCATGCACTCCGCGCTCGAGAACGTGTACGAGAGCGTGGTGGGCGCCCTCTACCTCGACGGCGGCTATGACGTGACGCACGACTTCGTCTCCCGCACCCTCGGGCCGCACATGGTGCCCGAGCTTGCCGAGCGTCCCCAGAGCCCCAAGAGCCGCCTGCAGGAGGTTACCCAGCGCGAGCTGCGCTGCGGCCCCGAGTACAAGCTCGAGGGCGAGCAGGGCCCTGCGCACGCACCGACGTTTACCTCGGTGGTATTTGTCGAGGGCAGGCGCGTGGGCAGGGGCAGCGGCTCCACCAAGAAGGAAGCCGAGGCAGCGGCTGCCGCCGACGCCCTCAAGCGTCTTGCCGAGGAGGGCATCCCGTGTACCTAAAATCCCTCACGCTGAAGGGATTTAAGTCCTTCGCCGACCGCACGCATATGGTGTTCGATCCAGGCCTCACCGTGGTGGTGGGGCCCAACGGCTCGGGCAAGTCCAATGTCTCTGACGCCATCCTCTGGGTTTTGGGCGAGCAGAGCGCCAAGATGCTGCGCGGCCAGGCCATGGAGGACGTGGTGTTCTCGGGTTCGAGCGCCCGCAAGCCCGTGGGCGTGGCCGAGGTGACCCTCGTGCTCGACAACACGAGCCATACGCTGCCGGTCGACTTCTCCGAGGTGGGCATCACCCGGCGCATGTACCGCTCCGGTGAGAGTGAGTACCTCATCAACGGGGCGCCCGCCCGTCTCATGGACATCCAGGACATCCTGCACGACTCGGGTCTGGGAAAAGACACCCACTCCATCATCTCGCAGGGCAAGCTCGATTCCATCCTCGCGAGCCGTCCCGAGGAGCGCCGCAGCCTCATCGAGGAGGCGGCTGGCATCTCCAAGCATCGCCGTCGCAAGGAGCGCTCGCTCAAGAAGCTCGCTGACATGGACAAGAACCTCGTGCGCGCCCGCGACCTCGCGCGGGAGATGAACCGCCAGCTGCGCCCGCTCGAGCGCCAGGTTGACCGCGCCAAGCGCTTCCAAGACCTGGACGAGCGGCTGAGCGAGCTCACCTGCCAGCTTGCGGTGGATGACGTGCGCAGGCTTCAGGGCCAGTGGAACGAGCTTCAGAGCCGCACGGCCGAGGCCGTGGCCACCATTGAGCTCGCGCAGTACCGCGTGGACGAGAAGACCCGCGAGCTCGAGAAGCTCCAGAGCCTGCTCGAGCAAAAGGGCCTCTTTGTGGGAGACCTCGGCGAGCAGCGCCGTCGCTGTGGAGACATCTTGGGCCGGCTCGACAGCGACATGCGCCTGCTCGAGGAAAAGGGCCGCAACATGGTCGACCGACTGAGCGAGACGCGCATGACGCTCTCGCAGGTGGACAGGCAGCGTCGCGAGGCCACCTCAGAGCTCGAGGACGTCTCGGGCAAGCTCTCTGACCTCAAGGTTGTCGTGGATGCGCTCGAGGCAGACGTGAAGCGCCTCGAGCCCGCCGCCAAGGCCGCAACGCAAGCCCGGCGCGCGGCCGGCGCCGAGCAGTCGCGCCTCACAAACGAGCAGCGCGAGTGCCAGCGTGCCGCAGACCAGGCAACCCTTGCCGCCGCCAAGCTCTCCGACGAGATCAGCGCAGCCGAGGTCGAGGACGAGATGTTCGCGAGCCGCCTCGCGCAGATCGCCGAGTCGCTCGAGACGGCCGAGGCGGCGCTCGAGAGCCGCCGCCGTACGCTCGATGAGCTCGCGGCGAGCATCACCGAGGCCGAGGCCGAGGCAGACGCCGCCAAGGGGGAGATCTCCGAGCGCGCATCTGCCCACGACGCCGCCCGGGCGCACCTGGGCGAGGCTAACGGCGCGCTCGACGCCGCCCGCTCCGAGCTGGCGCGCGCCACGGCCACGCTCGAGGCGCTGCGTGGCGTGGACGCCCAGCTCGCCGGCGGCTCAGATACGCTCGAGGGGCGCGTCTGTGCCTCAAGTGAGCTGGGAGGCCTTGTGCGCTGCCGGCTCGCAGACGTGGTGAGCGCCCCCGCCGAGCTCGACGCGCTCGTGGAGCGCCTCTTGGGAGACGCCCTCACGGCGCCCGTGGTTGCCACGGGCGCAGACGTGGCGCGCCTCATGGACGCGGCCGCGAAGGAGGCGGGCGCCTCTGGTTCGCTCACGGTGCTCTCGCTTGCCGAGGCCGGCCGTGTACGCGCCGAGGCTGCGGGCACCTCGCTCGCCGAGCGCCTCAACGTCTCGGAGGAGGCCGCGGGCCTCATAGGCGCCCTCTTGGGCGACGTGCGCCTCGTGGCAAGCGCCGCCGAGGCCGTGGCCGCGCATGCCGCCGACCCCTCCTTCACCTACGTGACACCCGAGGGCATCGTGGCCTACCCAGACGGCCGCACGGTGGCCGGCGTCTCTGCCGGAGCCGCCGCGGGCACCCTCGAGCGCAAGCGTCGCATCGCCGAGCTCGAGGGGCGCATGGGCGAGCTTGAGGCCAACGTACGCGGCGCCCAGGAGCGTGTGGTGGAGGCCTCCTCCGCCCAAGACGCCGCCCAGGCCGAGCTCTCGCGTGCCCGCGAGCGGGCCAATGCCGCCGCAGGTGCCCTCTCGCGCCTGCGCGGCGAGCATGGCTCGGCAAACTCCGAGGTGGGGCGCCTTGAGGCGCAGGTGAGGCGCGCCCAAGACGAGCGTACCCAGGTGGAGCGCCGCCGCGAGGAGGCCACACGCAAGGCCGCCCAGGCGCGCCCGCGTCTGGATGAGCTCAAGCAGGAGGGCGAGGCCGCCAAGGAGCGCTTGGCCGAGCTCACGCGCGAGGTCGAGGCGGCCGTGGCTCGGCGCCGCGAGGCATCGCGCGCCGAGGACGAGGCGAGCAAGAAGGCGGCAGACGCCCGCCTCGAGCTCGCCACCTCCCGCGAGCGCCTGCGTCATGTGAGCGAGCGCAACCGTGAGCTCGAGCAGCGCATTGCCGATCTCAACGAGCGCTCGCGCATCGCCGAGGAGTCCACGCGCTCGCTCGAGGTTCTGCGCCTGCGCATCGACCCGCTCCACGAGCGCTACGAGGCCATCCGTGCCTGTGCCCTCACCTGGGCCGAGCGCCTGCGCGACCGTGCGAGCCTCGCCGAGGCAGACTCCGCCTCGCTCAAGAAGACCATCGGGGATGCCAAGGAGCAGGTGAGCGCAGCCACCGCAGAGCTCGAGCATGCCCGCAGCGAGCAGGGTGAGCTCAAGGTGGAGTCGGGCAGGCTCGAGGTGCGCGTGGAGCAGGCCATCGCTGCCATCACCGCAGACGGCCGCCACGTGCTCGAAGAGGCGCTCCAGATGCCCGAGCCCACAGACCGCGCGGCCACCGAGCGCGAGGTGGAGCGCCTGCGAAAAGGGATCGAGGGCCTGGGGCCGGTGAACCAGGTGGCCATGGAGGAGTACACGCGCATCAAGGAGCGCGCCGACTACGTGGCGGCTCAGCTCGCAGACCTTGAGCAGGCCCGCTCGGCGCTCACCAAGATCACCGCGGCCATCGACCGTAAGATGCGCCGTCAGTTTCTCGCCACCTTCGAGGCCGTGAACACCAACTTCGTCGAGGTGTTCTCGATGCTCTTCCCGGGTGGCAAGGCGCACCTCGAGATGACCGACCCGGATCATCCGGCCGAGACGGGCATCGAGGTGGTGGCGCAGCCCAAGGGCAAGCGCATCGCCAAGATGACGCTCATGAGCGGCGGCGAAAAGTCGCTCACGGCGCTCGCCCTGCTCTTTGCGGTGTATCGTACCCGTACGGTGCCGTTCTACGTCTTTGACGAGGTTGAGGCCGCGCTCGACGACGCCAACCTCGACAAGCTGCTCGACGCCATCGAGCAGCTCAAGGAGAGCACTCAGCTTATCGTGATCTCGCACCAGCGGCGCACCATGGAGCAGGCCGACGTGCTCTACGGCGTCTCCATGCAGGCCGATGGCGTGAGCCATGTCGTATCCCAGCGGCTAGACCGCGCAACAGGAAAGGTGGTCGATGCCTAATGGGGCTTGCTGACCGTTTGAGGAAGGGTCTGGAGAGGTCTCGCGAGGCCTTGAACGAGATCTTCTACATGGGTGGCGAGGTTGACGAGCAGTTCTGGGAAGACCTCGAGGACACCCTCGTCATGGCCGATATGGGCGCCGAGGTGGCCATGCGCGTCACCGACGAGCTGCGCGAGGAGGCCGCTCGCAAGAACCTGCGCACCGACCGCCAGATGCGCGAGGCCCTGGCCCGGAGCCTTGCGGCAACGTTTGCGCCTTGCGAGCGCGACCCGTTTGACGCGAGCCCGAGCTGCGTCTTGTTTGTGGGTATCAACGGCGCGGGCAAGACCACCACGGTGGGCAAGCTCGCCGCAGCCGGCAAGGAGGCTGGCAAGCGCGTGCTCATCGGCGGTGCCGACACCTTCCGCGCGGCGGCCATCGAGCAGCTTAAGGTGTGGGGCGAGCGCTCCGGCGTACGCGTGGTGACCCGCGAGCGCGGCGCAGACCCGGCGAGCGTGTGCTACGACGTGGTAGAGGAGGCCGAGCGCGAGGGCACGGACCTTCTGCTCGTGGACACCGCCGGGCGCCTCCACACGAGCCCCGAGCTCATGCGCGAGCTTGCCAAGGTGGTAAGCGTCACGCGCAAGCGTGCCGGCATGCCGGTCACCGTGGTGCTCGTGGTTGACGCCACCACGGGCCAAAACGGCCTTGCGCAGGCCAAGGAGTTCAACGACGCCCTCGAGCTCGACGGTCTCATCGTCACCAAGCTCGACGGCACGGCCAAGGGCGGCATTGCGGTGGCCATCTCCAACCAGTTGGGGCTGCCTATCTTTCGCATTGGCGTGGGCGAGGGCATCGACGACTTCCAGCGCTTTGACGCGCTCGAGTTTTGCCGTGCCCTTGTGGGCGAGACGATGTAGTGACGGGGGAGACCTATGTTCAATAGCCTGAGTGACCGCCTTACCGACACCTTTGACAAGCTACGCGGCAAGGGCAAGCTCACCGAGGACGACATCAACGTTGCGATGCGCGAGATTCGCATGGCGCTGCTCGAGGCAGACGTCAACTTCCGCGTGGTCAAGGAGTTTGTGGCCACCTGCAAGGAGCACTGCCTCACGGCCGAGATTCTCGAGTCACTCACGCCGGCGCAAAACGTGGTGAAGGTGGTGCTCGACCAGCTCACCGAGCTTCTGGGCTCCACCGAGAGCAAGCTCGTGCTCATGCAGAACCGCACGCCCAACGTGATCATGCTCGTGGGCCTGCAGGGATCGGGCAAGACCACGGCGGCCGCCAAGCTTGCCTATATGCTCAAGAAGCAGGGCCGCTCGCCGCAGCTTGCCGCCTGCGACGTGCACCGCCCGGCCGCGGCAGACCAGCTCGAGACCCTTGGCGGCGAGATTGGCGTGCCGGTGTATCGCGGAGACGGCACCGATGCCGTGGCCATCGCGCGCGAGTCCATCCAGGAGGCCGTCGACCATCTGCGCGACATCGTGATTGTCGATACGGCCGGCCGCCTGCAGATTGACGAGCTCATGATGCAGGAGGCCGTGGACATCAAGCGCGCTGTCAAACCCGACCAGGTGCTCATGGTGGTTGACGCCATGACCGGCCAGGACATCGTGAACGTGGTGCGCGAGTTTGCTGAGCGCACGGACTTTGACGGCGTGATCATGTCCAAGCTTGATGGTGACGCCCGTGGCGGCGGCGCGCTTTCCGTGCGCGCCGTGACCGGCAAGCCCATCAAGTTTGTCTCCATGGGCGAGAAGCCCGATTCTCTCGAGGTGTTCCATCCCGACCGCATGGCCAAGCGCATCCTGGGCATGGGCGACGTGGTGGGCATCATCGAGACGGCGCAGGCTAACGCCGACGCCGCCGCGGCGGCCGATGCCGAGCGAATGCTGCGCGAGGGCTTCACGATGGACGACATGCTCACTCAGATGCAGCAGATTCGCAAGATGGGCGGCGTGGGCAAGATCTTGGGCATGCTCCCCGGTGGCGACCGAGCCCTGCGCGAGATGGGCGGCGACCAGTCTGAGGAGCAGATGAGAAAGATCGAGGCCATCATTCGCTCCATGACCAAGGAGGAGCGCGCGCGGCCCAAGCTCATTAACGGCATGAGGCGCTCGCGCATCGCGCGCGGCTCGGGCCGCTCGGTGCAGGAGGTCAACGCGCTCATCAAGCAGTGGAGCGAGATGAACAAGATGATGACCAAGATGCGCGGCATGATGCAGGGCACCAACAAGAAGCAGGCCAAGCGTCAGCTCCAGCAGATGATGCGCTCCATGGGCGGAGGCATGCCTGGCGGCAAGCTGCCGTTCTAGGGTCTGGGTTGGTCAAGGCCGCTGGCTTGCCGGCTTGTGAGTATGAGATGCGCCCCCTTGTAGCGGATGTGCTGCTGCAAGGGGGCGCTTTTTGTTGCGTTGCGGTGCTTGCCCATGCGCCGGGGCCTCGCCTGTGGGGTTGGGGCTCCGGATGGCTCGTTGTGTTCGGGATGCGACCTGGGAGGCTGGGGCCCCGGATATATCATGCCGGGCTCGGACAGTCCTCGCTTCGCTGCGGAACTCGCCCGGCACGATATGTCCGGAACTTCACGTGTTGCGCAACGGTGCTACCCAGCTTCGTTCTTTTCCCACGTCATCCGGCATATCGTGCTTCCGATCCCGCCATATGTCGCAGGCGAACCGACCTATGCTCGCAGCGTGCACGAGAACTTGCAGGGTCTTGAAGACAGAACCCTTCCATGGTGGTGCTCCCTTCATCAGGCCGAAGCGCCCCCCTCGACTTGGCCCCCTTTCTTCCCGTCCTTTATTGTTCGTGCCCTTTCTGTTCTAGCTCGCCGTCGATTCGGGTTTTCCGAGGCACCTGAATCGGGTGTGCGGAATTCGGGGCCCACGTCAGGGTGTTGCAACGTTCTTTAGAACTCGCCCGACAGCTGGTATTCCAATACAAGCCTGAAGAAGATTACCGTGGATGTTAATAACAGCAAGTTCTCGGTGGGAGCAGACGGTGCGCTTTATACCGACAAAGGGACAACCCTTGCGCTTTATCCGCTGGGGACGCTTGGAGAGAGCGGCTCATATAAAGCCCCAGAAGGGGTTACTAAAATTGGGCCCGGGGCGTTAAGGGGCGCTGGCGCAAAGCTCACCTCTGTTGACCTCAGAGGTATGACCGAGATTGGCGAGTGGGCCTTTGCGGGAGACCATATAGTGAATCTGAGCATCCCCCAGACCGTGAAAAAAGTCGGAGTGGCGGCGTTCTCGTGGTGTTCGAAGCTCAGAATCGTCATGTTTGACGGTCAAGAACTATATCTTTCAGCCTTCCAGCATCTTCATGACCTTTCAAGCTTTACGATAGGTGAAAACGTTACGTCCGTCGTACAAGGCTCATTGGGAGTCGATAGCGGCAGTTCGCCTGTGTCTGAGTCAATCAACTTTTACTATAATGCTAAAAACGCAACAGTATCCCCGGGTTTTCTAAAGTATGCAGACTTGCCCGATAGCTGTGGCATAACGCTTCATATCGGGGCATCTGTCGAGGAAATCCCGGCTGGGGCGTTCCGCGGCATCGTTAATGGCAAAAAGCACTACCTCAAGGCTGTCGTTTTTGACGCGGGGGCAAGTTGTACCGTTGGCGCAGGTGCCTTTGCCCAGAATTCCGATCTGGCACTGGTTGATGCCAGCCAAGCGGAATCGCTTACCTTTGAGAAGGGCGAAATCGGTGCATTTAACTCCATCGCGAGCAATGCCAAAGTCTATGCGCGCGCTGACTTCGTATCTGCCTTTGAGCAAGCGGGAGTGCCGAAGGACGGCATCGTCGTTACGGAAAAGGGTACGGTATCTTTCGACGGGGCTGAGTCGGATTATCGGCTTTTCGTGGGGGGCAGCAGCACGTATACCTACCAAACCAACTGCAAAACTGATCCAACCTTAACGACGAGTGACGACTCGGTGGCAACTGCCGAGATAATAGATAAGGCAGTGATTGTGACGGGAATTGCCCCAGGGAAGTGCGACATCGAGGTTTCGTATCCTGTTGGTGATGGTATCTCGTCTGCCTCGGCGCTCATTACGGTCACAGTGATCAAGAGGACCGAGATCAACGTCGATCTAGGCTGCGCGCCAGACGGTGAGCTGGCCGTGACATACGGCGACGTCCCAGTTGAGGTGCCCTATTCCGTCACCGACGATGTGGGCATCTCCGCCAAGAGCTCTAACGAGAGCGTGGCCTTCGCCAACATCGAGGACGGGAAGGTGAGCCTCACCGTCAAGGGTACAGGCGAGGCGACCGTAACGCTCTCCTTTGATGGTGACCAGGAGCACT